>Ga0214471_10000040_pt1 | contig 133439 bp, 132 predicted proteins | sample RVTome_5_FD_207665 | JGI IMG/M metagenome (GOLD analysis project Ga0214471, IMG submission 207665) | Soil microbial communities from uranium-contaminated site in the Upper Colorado River Basin, Wyoming, United States - RVT142D155 | ecosystem: Environmental > Terrestrial > Soil > Contaminated... | reverse complement strand
GGCGGGCCGGGGGGGGGGGGGGGCCGGGGGGGGGCGGGCCCCCCCCCCCCCCCCCCTGCGTACCCGCGTGGACTAGGACGCGATCGGCAGGCTGACGAACGCGTCGGTGATCGTGATCGCCCCCGGCGTGCGGCTCGCATGGCCGCCGTGACCGCTCGAGAACGGCGAGACCGTCAGGAAGAGGCTCTGTCCCACCGGAACGTCCACGGCGACCGCGGGCAGCTCCCGCTCGATCGGCTCGTTCACGACCGGCAGCAGGCTCCGGATCGGCATCACGTTGTTCTGGATGACGGTCGCGTCGGCCGGCGAGGTCCCGACCGAGAGCGCGAAGAACGCCCGCGCGTCGACTCCGACCGTAGTGAGGTTGCCGCTGATGAGCGGGATGCCCGCCACCGAGATCGGGCCCTCCGCCAGCTCGTAGGCCACCGGCGCGCCGCTCGTCGTCGTGGTCGCCACCACGCCGTCGACCCCGGCGGGGCTCGCCCCGTAGAAGTCGAGCGAGTTCGCGCGGATGCAGCCGTTGTCGTTGGTCGCGATGTTGTACTGGTGCTCGAGCAGCGACTGCGGGCTCTCGCCGGCGAAGACCTTCTGGTAGAAGGCGATCGACAGGGCGGTGAAGCCGCCCGACGCCGCCGAGCAGGGGTCGCCGGACGGGACCGAGGCGGGCGGGACCACCTCGGGCGCCAGCACATGACCGCCGTTGTAGCCGATGAACAGGCTGTCGGCGCGCGCGTCGTCCGTCAGGACGTCCTGGAAGATGTGCAGCCCCTGGTTCAGGTTGAACAGGTCGTCGGTCACGCCCTGCCGCTGCAGCACCGGGATGTCGAGCTTGATGCCGTCGTCGGCGAAGGCGCGCGGGCTGTGCTCGTAGAAGCGCGCGTAGAGGTCTTCGAGCGCCGGGACCTCGTCGTCGTGGCCCGGGTACTGTCCGCTCGCCGCGCCCTGCGCGAAGGCGACGTCCATCCACTGCGGGTGGCTCGGCGCGACCGCGTACAGGCCCGTGACCCAGATCGTGCGCACGACGCCCTGCGGCGCGAGCGACTCGTTCAGGTCGTACCAGGTGATCTCCGGCGCGAGCGCGTTGAAGCGCGTGTCGCCGTGGTGGAGGATCTCGGACAGGGCGCCGATCGTCTGGTAGCCGCCGCCGTAGGAGCCTCCGATCGCGCCGAGCTTCGGGTCGCCGGGGCCGTCGAGCGCCACCCAGTCAAGCGAGGCCACGTAGTCGATCACAGCTTCGACGTCGTATCCCTCCAGCTCCGGGTCCTCGACGTTGGCTTCGCCGCCGGTGTCGCCGTGCCCGCGCTGGTCGAAGCTGACCACGCCGATCCCGGCGTCGAGCCACGTGGTCATGCCGCTCGTCGCGCGGCTCCCACCCCAGCCGTGGGATTGCAGGATCACCGGCGCGGGGCTCGATTCGCTCGCGCCGTCCGGCTTGAACACCGTCAGCGCGATGTCGATCTGGTCGGGCGCGTTGCTCTGGATCACGACGTCTTCGGGCGCCGCGTGGGACGTCGTCGGGGCGAGCAGCGTCGCGCCGACGATCAGCGCCCCGAGCAGCCCTCGTATGGTGCGTGCGGCCACGGAGGTCCTCCTTTTCGGTCTCGGCGCAGGCGAACCCCCTCCGATCCGCCTGCTCTCGTTCGTCAAGATTCGACCGAACGGTGGCGAATCCTTTCCGAAAGGGCAGGATTCAGGACAAACCCGCCGAACACCTGGACCGATGAAGCACTCGCGCACGCTGCTCCCGCTCGCCCTGGCCTTCTTGATGGCCGCGAACGCCGGGCCGGGCCGGGCCGCCGGGCCCGAATGGCTGGCCGGCGACTTCCACGTCCACACCACCTACTCGCACGACTCGTGGGACCCGGTGAGCGACGACAACACCGGACCGGACGAGTTCTACGTGCTCGGCCACTCCGTCACGAACCAGTTCGCGATCGCGGCGAGCCGCGGCCTGGACTTCCTGGCGATCACCGACCACAACGACATCCGGGCCCAGTCCGACCCGGGCTTCGGGTTCGGCGGCGTCATCCCGATCCACGCCTACGAGAACTCCCTCAGCGGACACGCGCAGATGCTCGGCGCGACGACGATCTACGACAACGGCGACAAGTCCGCGGCGACCGTCGCGGCGCTCGCCGACCAGGTGCGCGCCGACGGCGGGTACTTCCAGGTCAATCACCCCGCGGGCGAAAGCGTGAACTGGCCGCACGACGCCGACTGGGGCTACGACTACGACGTCGTGCCCGACTCGGTCGAGGTCTGGAACATCCAATCGATCTGGCAGCCGCCGGCGCCGTCGAGCAACTCGAACGACTCCGCGATCGCCTACTGGGAGGGCTGGCTGCGCCGCGGTCACCACGTCGGGATCACCGGCGGGAGCGACAACCACTGGGTCTCGACGACCGCGGCCCAGGGCGTCGGGCAGCCGACGACCTGGGTGTACGCGAACGGCCCGACGGAGTCCGACATCCTCGCGGCGGTCGCGGCCGGACGCACGACCATCTCCTGGCAGCCGCCCAGCTCCGAGGGCCCGCGCCTCTTCCTGCAGGCCGACGCCGACGGGGACGGGATCTTCGAGTCCATGGTCGGCGACACCGTGCCCGACGGCTCGAGCGTCCGCGTGTTGGCCGAGAACCTGCCGGCCGACGCGATCGTCGGCGTCCACACCGCTTCGGGCGCCTTCGACCTGTTCACCGCGGAGCCCTCGGCGACGATCTCGCTGCCGGCCGGGGCCGGCTGGGTGTGGGTCGATCTGCTGGCCCCCGACGGACAGTCGCTGCCGGGCGCGCCGCTCGCCCCGTGCGACGAGTCGATCGGCGACCAGACGACCTACTGCCGCGACCGGCTCGTTCGCCTGGCGATGACCTCGGCGCTGTACTTCGAGTAGTCCAGGAACACGCGGCGCTCCCCTAGAGTTAGAAGCTCCGGGAGGAAGACGAATGGGACTGTTCCGCAAGACCGACATGCCCGCGCCGGACAAGGCGCTCCCCGGCCGCTCGATCGAGATGCCCGTGCCCGAACGCCACCACGTGCTCGGCACGCCGCTGCGCGGGCCGTGGCCCGGGCAGACCGAGCTGGCCATGTTCGGGATGGGCTGCTTCTGGGGCGCCGAGCGCATCTTCTGGCGCCTGCCGGGCGTGCATTCGACGTTCGTCGGCTACGCGGGCGGCTCCACGCCGAACCCGACCTACCAGGAAGTCTGCACCGGCGACACCGGTCACAACGAGGTCGTCGTGGTGGTCTACGACCCCGCGCAGGTTTCTTACGAAACGCTGCTCAAGCACTTCTGGGAGCAGCACGACCCCACCCAGGGCATGCGCCAGGGCAACGACGTCGGCACGCAGTACCGCTCTGCCGTCTACACGTACTCGCCCGAGCAGGCGGCCGAGGCGGAGATATCGCGCGCGCGCTATCAGGCCCTGCTGAACGCAAACGGCTTCGGCCCGATCACGACCGAGATCGCGCCTGCTCCCGAGTTCTTCTACGCCGAGGAGTACCACCAGCAATACCTGTCGAAGAACCCGGGCGGGTACTGCAACCACGGCTTCTGCCAGGTCGCCTACGACACGCCGGGCTCGGCCGCGGCCGTCTGAGCTACTGCTCGTAGGTCGGCGCGATCGTCGCGCGCGCGAGCGTGTGGCCGAACAGGTTGAACCCGAGGAACGCGCACGTCGCCTCGGGGCCGATGCCAAGGCTCGGCACGTCGACGGCGTGGACGACCGTGAAGTAGCGATGAGGGCCGTGCCCGGGCGGCGGCGCCGCGCCGAGGTAGCGAGCGGCGCCGCCGTCGTTGCGAAGCTGAAAAGCGCCGTCCGGCAAGCCGGAGCCCTGCTCGTCGCCCGCGCCGCTCGGCAGCTCGGTGACGCTCGCCGGGATGTCGGCCACGGCCCAGTGCCAGAATCCGCTCGCCGTCGGCGCGTCGGGGTCGTAGACGGTCACGACGAAGCTCTGCGTGTCGGCCGGGAAGCCGCTCCACGCGAGGTGCGGCGAGACGTCTTGCCCGCCCGGGCCGAGGATGCCGCTCACCTGCGCCATGCCGAGCGGAACGCCGTCCTTCACGTCGTCGCTCTCGACGGTGAAGCTCGGAACCTGCGGCAAGCTCGCATAGGGGTCGTAGGTCACGGTTGTGCTCCTTTCTGGTTCCCGAAGGCCGCACGACTCTACTCCGAGCGGTCTTCGATCTCCCAGGCGTGGCCGGACATCGGCCGTCGATACCGTTTCGACCGGCTTCAGTCGGGGGATGAAGCGGGTATGAAGTTGCGCCGGCGAGAGAGCGCGGACGGCGTCGGGCTGAGGCGCACCGACCCCGTCGAGGCTGCCGAAGAGGGCTTCCCGATCGCCAATCTGGCAGAGGCGCCGCGGAAGCGGAGATCGCCCGCGAGCACGTTCGGGCTCCCGGCGTCGAGGCTGGGAGACGACGACCTCCGGCGTGAGTTGCACACGCTCTACCGGACGCGAGAGGACACGTTCCTCAACGGCAGTCCGCAGGCACTACGCGCGCACACGGATCGGATGCTCGAGCTGGAGCGCGAGTACGCCGCCCGCTTTCCTCAGGAGGCCGCGCCCGACCCCGGAAGGACCCGGCGCGGCGCTCGACGGCGGTCCGCTGGCCCGCGCTAGCGATATCCTGATCCGCGGCCCCCATAGCTCAGTGGATAGAGCGCGGGTTTCCTAAACCCGGCGCGGAGGTTCGACTCCTCCTGGGGGCACAAGACGGCGGGTGATCGCTTGGCGCCGGCCGCCACCCACCGAATGCGCGGCTCGATAACCTAGCCATCGTGACGCCCATCTACCACATCACCCATGTCGACAACCTGAGCTCGATCATCGGCGCAGGGAGCTTGTGGTGCCTTGCGGAAGCCACCCGACGTGGACTCACTGGTGTGGACATCGGGTACGGGCACATGCCCGGCTCAGCCGTTGATTGCCTTCCGCGCCTTCCGGCGAACCCGCGGATTCAAGCGGCTCATGCTCTCGCCGATCATTCGCTCCGCCCTCCGGATGTCACCGATGCGAGAGCGGATGTACCTCCAGTCGAGATCCTCGAAGCGCGACGCGGCGACGGCGACGGCCCCCACGAAGGCGATATCCGCCTCTGATTCCGTCATCGTCGCCTGGCGCAGACGATCGAGGTAGAGGTCGTCCAGGCCGATGATCTTCACGGCGCAACCGTCGAACTCCACGGTCTCGGCCCGGGATTCGTCTCCGTCTATTCGCTCGTCGGGGAACTCGACGGCTACTCGGGTCGGCTCGTGGTACCAGTGTCTGCCGTCACGCTCGAATCCGAGTTGCCGGAACCGGTCTCCGTCTTCGGCTGTGAGGGGCGCGCAAAGGTCCAAGTCCGTCGGCGTGTAGCGGTCGTTGGTGTAGAAGTCCTCCGCCAAGCCTCCTACGACGAAGGGCTCCGACGAGAGCACCTGGCCGATCGCTGCGGCGACCATGAGGTGCCTGCGGATCCTGTCGGGCTCGGCCGCCGCCCGCTCAAGCAGTTCGAGGGCCTTCGAAATATCCACGGCTCAGTCCGTCGGCCTCGAGGGATCGCTGTTCGGCGGGCGTGGGCTCGCGCAACCAGGGGTTGAACTGGAAGTCGCCCACCGCGCGACGAATACGCTCGGCCCGATCGTCCTCTTCCGTTCGAGAACTCGCTGGGAACACGATCAACGACCCGAGTCTGAGTGGTTCTCCGGTCTCGCGAACGAACCGTTCGATGAAGTCAAGCGACGGCTTCACCAAGCCCGATTCAGCCCGCGCGATCGCCGACTGGGACGTCTTCATTCGGCCGGCCAGCCGCGTCTGACTCAGGCCGGCATTTCGCCGTGCCCTTCGGAGCTGGACGCCCACTTCCGCCGCCTTCATCTGCCCTCACCCTTGCATCGCGATTATATCAGGAACGCTATGATATCTACACCAACCATGCATGTCAAAGGGCACGAAGGTATACCGTAGTCGCGATATAGCCTGCGGGGTCGGCCGGCACAACATGATGCATGGCCATGTCCACCGCCTCCGTCAAGGCTGACGGGGCGGCGTTCCGGATTCAGACCTTCGTCACGCGGACGGTGGCCGTCGACTCGTTGCCCCACACGTCGCGGGCCAGCACGTGCAGTTCCCAAATGCCGGGGAGCCGCCCGCTGAGGTCGAACTCCCAGTCGACGACCGAGCCCTCGCACCCTCCGGCACACGTCGCGGGCGTGGTCTCCTCGAGCGTTCCGAACGTGTTGAAGACGCGCACATCGACGGACGCGACGGCCGACGGATCGGTCGCCGAGCCGGAGACGACCTGCGAGTCGCCGGGCAGATAGATCGTCCTCGTCTCGTCGACCGTGATGATCGGACCTCCGTCATCGATCAAGTCGAAGGTCGTGGATGCGACCGGCGAAACGCGATCGACCGCGTCGGTCAGCCGCGCCGTGAACGTGTGCGTCGCTCGCGCAACCTGGACGCCTTCGATGGACCAGGTGCCGTCGCCCATGATCATCCGCTCACCGAGCACGCGAGTGCCCTCCATCAGCCGAACGATCGTGAAAGGCTGCCCGGTCCCCGAGACGGTGAGAGAGCGACCGCCCACCTGCGCGCCCATGGCCGGGCTCGTGATAACCGGCGCGCCGGGCGCGATCGTCAGGCTCGTGTACGAGCCGCACGCCCCGCTGCAGACTCCGCCGGGCGTGAGCCCAGAGCCTGCGCGCGATCGGAACCACACGGTGCCGCCGGGGAAGGGCCGGGTGATGTCGCCCGTCGGCGCCTCGTAGGCGAAGTACTCGCCGTCGGTCGCGTACACCTCGAGGTTGAGCTGGACGCCCGAAGGACTGGGCGCGTTCTCGCCGAAGTGCCACACGAGCGTGTCGCCCGCGGACGCCATCTGCTTGGCGGGCTCCCAACGCGGATCTCCCTCACCGTTGGGGTCGAAAACGTCGACGCGCCCACGGGCGGTGAACTCGACGATGGCTGCGTGACCGACCGAGGGGGCAAGCGTCGCGGCGAGAAGCGTGCTCGCCAGGAGGAAGCCGCGGGCCATGGCCGAACGTGCCATCCTGACCTCCCTATCCAGGCCCTCCCTATCCAGGCCTTGCAGAAGCGGTTCGACGTCGCCCTATTGGAAACCTTCTAAATCCGCTCAGCGTTCGAAGCGGCGGACGATGTCGGCCAGGCTGGAACCGAGCGCGCGCGCGATCGTGCTCAGCTCGACCAGGTCCATCCGCCGCTGGCCGGTCTCCATCCGGCTCACGAACGACTGCTTGGCGTCCAAGAGCGCACCGAGTTCCTTCTGTGACAGGCCGGCCTCCTCGCGGAGGTCGCGCAGCAACGAGGCGAGCTTCGCGTGCTCGCGGGTCCCGATGCTCTTGCGCACGCAGCCACTACTTCATCCCTACAGGCAATAACCCAAATATGCATACATGCTGGCTGACTCCCTCTCTCCCCTGCTCCATACGCGGCGCGCATTCGGCGGCTGCTCCAGGCGGACCTCGGGCGCCCGGCACGGGCGTTACCGCAGGTCACAAGCGCCAAAGTCGCGCGCAACTCTCCGACCCCTCGGTCGTATTACTTTGCGATGAAGGCGAACGCCCGGCGCAGATGAAGAGGCCATTGCGGATCCTCGTCGTCGACGAACACGAAGTGGTTCGAGCGGGGGTCCGGGCGTTGCTCGATCGGGAGCCTGACCTCAAGGTCGTCGGCGACGTGGCGAGCGCGGAGGAGGCGCTCGGCATGATCGGCAGCGCGCGCCCCGACGTCGTCCTGCTCGAGCATCGGCTGGCCGGGATGAGCGGCGCGGTCGCCTGCCGTGAGCTCGCCGACGTCGACCCGCGGATCGCGGTCATCGGCTTCACGAGCTTCCCGGAGGACGCGGTCATCCTGACGTTCCTGTCCGCGAAAGCGCGCGGGTTCCTCGTCAAGGAGATGGCGCTGCCCGACCTGGTCGCGGCGATTCGCGCCGCCGGGCGAGGCGAGAGCGTTCTCGCGCCGGGCGTCGTCGAGCGCGTCATCGAGTGGGCCCGCCGCGCGCGCACGCTCCCGCTGAGCGAAGCGCTCAGCCCGTCGGAGGTCATGACGCTTTCGATGATCGCCCAGGGGATGACCAACCGCGAGATCGCGCGGCGGCTCGCCGTCAGCGAAAGCTCGGCGAAGGGCTACCTCCGCAAGGCGATGAAGAAGCTCGGCGCCTCCGACCGATCCCAGGCGGTGGCGGCCGGCATCAAGCAAGGCGTCATCTGATGGACGAGCTCGTCGCGCCGGACGCGCAGACCGGCGTCGCAGGCGCAGACGGCGACGACCTCGGGATCCTGCTGGACGTCATCGGCTCGGTCTCCAGCGCGTCGAGCGAGACCGAGGCGCTCAACCGGCTGGCCTGGCTCGCGCTGCGCGCATCGGGCGCCGATCGCTGCGGAATCCTGGCATGCACCCAGGAAGACCCCGCGCAGCTCCGGCCCGCCGCGGGTGCGTCGCGCGCTGCGCAGGACCTCGGGGTCCTGTGGGACAGGTTCAGCCACATGCAACCGGTGATGCTGACCGACGAGATCCGCCGGCGGCTCCGTTCGGCCCCGTCGATGCGGGCGATCTCCGACGTGCAGGCCTCGACGCTGATTCCCGAGGCCTGGAAGCGCGAGTTCGCCTCGCGGTCGATCGCCTTCGCCCCGCTGGACGCGGGGGGCGACTTGATCGGGCTGCTCGCGGTGGAGTTTGCGGAGGAGAAGCACACGTTCTCGGTCCAGGAGACACGGCTGCTGGACGCGATCGCCTCGGCCGCCGGCATTGCGCTCCGGACGTCGAACCTCGTCCACCGGCTCCGCCACGCCGTCGACGTCGAGCGCCGGCTGCGCGAGTCGGCCGCGGCGGTGCGCTCGCAGCGCCCGATCGCCGAGATGCTCGACGTCGTCGCGGATCGGTTCGTCTCGCTGCTGCCCGGCGTCTCGTGCGCGATCGTCGTGCTCTCCGCGGACGGGTCCACGCTGACGCCCGTCGCCGTTCGCGGCGAAGGGTCGCGCGAGCCGATCACCGTCGCCGAGCTTCCCCATGGCGACGTCGCGGACATCACGCGAACGTGGACCAGCGACCCCCACGCGCCGATCCTGATCCCGAACCTTCGCAATCGAACGGGCTGGCAAGGCGTGATCGCGCCCGGGATCGGGACCGCGATGCTCCTGCCGCTGCCCGAAGGCAACGAGATCAGGGGCATCGTGGCGGTCGGGCGCGAGTCGCGACCCTTCACCGGCGAAGAGCTGGGGCTCGCGAAGGCGTTCGCCGATCACGCCGCGCTCGCCATCACGCAAGCGCGGCTCACCGAGGCGTTGCAGCTCCGGCTCCGGCTCAACGACGCGCTCTACAGGCTCGGCGACACCGTCGGCCGCACGCGAGACGTGCGCTCGCTGCTCGAGACGATCAACCGCGAGATCGGCTCGGTGCTCGACATCGAGTGCACGCGCTTGTGCTTCGGCGACGCGCGGCTCGCCGAGCTGTTGCGCACGCCCGTCGCCGACCAGCGCGAGCGCGAGCTGCTGCGGGAGTGGCGAAAGGGTAAGGCGAGCCGTCGCCGGCACGACTCGGACCTGGCCGTGTGCGTGTCCCTCCAAGAACGAGCCGCCGGCGTGCTGTGGGTGCGCGGCTCGACCGGGGACGCCTCGACGCTCGAGCTGATCGGCGCGATCGCCTCCGGCATCGGCGAGGTGGCGCTGAAGGCGAAGCTCCGCCGCACGGCCGAGCGGCGCTCGCAGCAGCTCGCCGTGGCGAAGGACCGCGAGCGCATCGCGCGCGACCTCCACGACACGGTCGGCCAGACGCTGTTCGGGATCGGGCTGAAGCTCCAGGACATCGGCTACGAGGTGGAGGACCGCGAACTCGCCGAGCGCGTCGCCGCGGTGCGCGCGCTCGCGGCGCAAGGCGTCGCCGACGTCCGCAGCGCGGTGTACGCGCTTTCGTTCCTGCACGTCCGCGGGCGCGGGTTCGTGCCCTCGCTGCGGGCGCTCGCTCGGCAGTTCACGCTCGCGACCGGGGTCGAGGCGCAAGTGCGGCTGGCCGGCTCGATCCCGTCCCTGCCCGACGAGACCGAGAGCGCCCTGTATCGCGTCGCCCACGAAGCGTTGGTCAACGTCGAGCGTCACGCGCGCGCGACCGGCGTCGTCATCCGGCTGACCGCCCACCCCGCCCGCATCGAGATGACCATCCGCGACGACGGCGTCGGGATCGACCAGCGCGACGGAGCCGACTGGCGGTCCTCGGCGCACTTCGGCATGCGCGCGATGGCGAAGTCCGTCACCGAGATCGGGGGCCGGTTCTTCGTCAGCGCCGCCCAGCCACGGGGCCTGTCGATCCGGGCGGTGATCGACCTGGGCGGCACCCCTGTTCGCGAACTGCCCCGAACCAAGGTCGGGTCGTGACGGTCGTCAAGCCGGGCGAGGTCGTCAGCGTGTTCCTCGTCGACGACCACGACATCGTGCGTGAGGGTCTTACCGCGATCCTCGGGCGCGACCACGACATCGACATCGTGGGCGAGGCGGCGACGGCCGAGGACGCGCTGCCGGCGCTGGTGGAGCTGAACCCTGCGGTCGTCGTGCTGGATCAGCGCCTTCCCGGGATGTCGGGGGTCGACCTCTGCCGGGAGATCGCCGAGCGCAAGCTGCGCACGCAGGTCGTCATCCTTTCCGCGTTCGTCGAGGACGGGATCGTGGAAGCCGCCTTTCGCGCCGGGGCCCGCGCCTACGTGGTCAAGGACGTGGAGGCCTCGCAGTTGAAGCGAGCCATCCGCGCCGCCGCCCGCGCCGAGACCACGATCGACCCGAAGGTCGCGGGTCAGTTCGTCGCGTGGGCGTCGCGCGTGGCTCCCAACCAGGCCTCTCCGCTCTCGCCGGCCCAGCTCCGTGTGCTGCGCCTGCTTGCCGACGGCAAGACCGCGCGCGAGATCGCCTCGTCGGTCCGGATCTCCCACCACACCGTGAAAGGACACATGCGGGAGATCTACCGGCGGCTCGGCGTGAGCAGCCGGGCCGAGGCCGCCGCGGTCGGACTCCGCCAGGGCTGGATCTGATCGGTCGGCGGGTCGACCCGATCGGTTGGACATCTGCGACCATCCGGGCATAGCCGTCCGAGAATCTTTGGACAATCTGTCCGAATCAAGAAGGAATCAACGTTTCGCCCGGTGAATCCGACTTCTATGGGCCGCTCCTCATCCTCGGTACGCAAAGCACCAGCGCAGACGCTCGATCCGCGATCCGACCGGCCGTTCGTGGAGGCCTGTCGCTCGAGCGACCGGAAACCCTTCGAAACCCTGTACCAACGGTACAGGGGACGGATCTTCGGGCTCTGCTACAAGCACGTCCGAGACCCGCACGTCGCCGAGGACATGGTGCAGGAGACCTTCTACCGGGCCTACATCAACTTCGAGGACTTCGACGCGAGCAAGCCCGCCTGGCCTTGGCTCGCGACCATCGCGACCCGGCTGTGCATCGACGCGCACCGAACGGGCAAGCGGGTCGCCGCGCCGGTCGAGGACGTCGACGTCGAGCTTGACACCGACCGGCGCCGGATCTCGCTCGACGATTCAGATCCCACGGTTGACGCGATCAGCCGGCGGGATCAGCGGACCAGGCTCGGCAAGGCGATCGCGAGCCTGCCGGCCCGTCAGAGCCGCCCGCTGCTGCTCTATGCGCTGGACGGCTGGAACCTGACCGACATCGCCTCGGCCGAGGGAGTCTCCGTCGGGTGCGTCAAGTCGCTGATGTTCCGCGCGCGGGCGAGCCTCCGCAAGATGAGCAGCGAAGGCGCGTTCGGGGTGCTGTTCGGCCCGCTGGTCGCTCTGACGCGGCGCTTCCGCATGGCCGGGACACGGTTCGCCGCCGACGGCGCCCGAGCCGCCGACGGCGCGGCCGCCTCGTGGTCCTTGGTCGCGTGCGCCCTGGGCTTGGTGCTGGCGTTCGGCCAAGTTGCCCCAGGCCCGGCGGGCGGGCCGGAACTCGAGGCGCGCGCGGGCGAACCTGCTGCGGCGAGCACCTCCCGGGTCACGGGTCTCGATGTCCGATCAGTCACGCCGGAATCATCCTTCACAAAGAACCCTGCCCACGGCATTCCCGGCTTGCTCGACCCCACCAAAGACGCTGGGCCAGAAGACACTCGCTTTTCCTCCTTTGCGGTTCAGGAGGACGAGTCCGGAACCGTGATTTACGCGTCCGGCAACGTGCCGTGCGTGCGAACGACTTGCCCCACGCTCTTCGTTTCCAGAGACGAGGGCGCTTCCTGGCGGCGGGTGGACGCGCCCGGCTTCCCTGGTGGCCGGCTCTTGCTTGCGCCAAACTCCGAACGCATGTTCGTCATGGCCGCGACCGGCTTCTACGAGAGGCGTGACAACGGCGCATTCGAACTCGTAAGCCCCATCACCGGCGGCGCAGCCGTGGCGCCCGAAACAGGCGAGCGTGACGCCGCGATTCTGCTCGGCGGTCCGACCGTGTTCGAGTACAGCCCGGAGGACGGTGTCGTAATGCCATCGCAGTTCGCCGCAGTCTCGCGCGGCTGGTCCGAGATCGCGGTCGTGCCCGGTGCAACGGACACGATTCTCGTCGGCGGCGCCCGGCCCGGGGTAGGCAGTCTTGGTCAATCCGTCGTGTACCGGTGCGAAGCCACGCTGTGCACCGAAGCTCTGCTCCCCGGCGGTGAAGACGTGCCGTGGCTTCGAGTCGCTTCGGACGCCGGCGGGATTACCTATGCGTTCACGAGCTACGCTCTTTACTCCTCGCCGGACGACGGGCGGAGCTTCGCGACAGTCAACGTTCCCCAAGGCGCTTCGCGACCGATGGATCTAGCCTCCGGTCACGGCGTGACCTACCTCGCAACGGTCAAGACCGAGCGATCGGCAGGCGGGCTCTATGTTTCACCGGACGAGGGGCGATCGTGGAATCGATTGTCGGTCGACCTCGCCTACTTTGATCAGGGCGTTTCGCACGTCACGATCCTTCCGTCGGGAACCCTGCTGATAACGCCGGCCGGAGACACGGGACTCGCATGCTCGGTTGATGGCGGCCAATCTTGGGCGCCGAGGTGCGCCGCCTAAGGATCCACGAAAGTCAGGGCTCCCGCCAAGACAGCCTTCTTCGAGCCCGTCCCCGGCGTAACAGACGCACAATTCGTTAGCCTCGTGGTCTGAGCCCCGTCAAGAGGGTCGAGCATCAGCGTTGCGACACCCACGAGATTCGGCGATTCCTGATCGACCAGCACCAGCACTCCACCCGCGATCGTCCCCGCGTAGGTCCAGTCTCCACTCGAAGTGAGGTAGGTAGCGCCGAATGACATGACGTACGACCCGGACGCGAGAATCAACTCGCATGAAGCCGGGTCGGCGAAGCCGGAGCCGTTGATCTCCATGTCCGTGATCAGGCTGTCCGGCAGGTCCAACGCGTTTCCGGTCGGACCGCACGGCGCGCCGTCACCGCTGAGCGCCGTCACGCCTGTCGCTTGCGTTGTGAGGTTGAGCCGGCTTTCGAACGTCAGGGACACATGCGTGACACACGCGCCCGCCGAGAAACCTGCGCCCGCGGGACCGGGGACCAACGTCACAAGAATCGCCGTCACAACGATCCTAACCCGCAACATCACCCACGCACCTTCAAGGATTCGACCCCTAGGAAGTTTCGCGCCCGACAACCACGTCTCCTATGGATATACGTGGCCCAGACCCAGAAGTTTCAGAAGTTCCGCACGAACGGACACATCTGCCAGCGTGTGGCCAGACGGCTCACGAAGGCGCGATGACCGCCGTTCACCAGGCTGCGGGATCCGTGTGGGTGCCCCTCGTTTGGACACTCCCAATACCCGTTCGAGTCTCACCCAAAAGAACCCGGCTCGGTTGACGGGATGAGGTATTTCATCGCTCGGGGGCAATGCCTACTCTCGTGCAAGTCAGCATTCGGGCGGCCATCTCTCCGGCCACCACCCCATGCGAGAGAGAAAGGAGAGGAGAGCCCGCGGGGTGCAACCAAGGGATCGAGGTCGTCCGAGCCGAAGACGAGGAGGGGAATCACATGAAGAAGTTGATCATGGCTGGTGCGGTAGCACTGACCCTGGCCGCGAGCATGCCGTCAGCGAGTGCAGCCGGTGTCTGGGAAGTGAGCGCGCACGCAACGCTTCCTTGCTTCCCGTGCGTTGCGACCGTCACGGATCTCGATGGAGACCTCACGGCAGTGGTTGGGGCGAGCGATGGCATCGGCCAGGGCACGCCAATCGAGTACTCGGAGCCCACGTGTGCGGTCGGCATCGCGGGCATCCCGGCAGGTGGCGGCACACTCGTGACCGACTCCGGAAGTGAGTATGACTTCGCGTACCTGCGTGTGGGCGCGGTCGCTCCCGTGATCGCCCTTCGCACTTCCGGCTCCCAGGAGCAAGCTATCGTCGGTTTGGTGGTCTTCGAGCCCGATAACATTCCCGACACCGCGCTGCGGTGTGCCGGCCTCGTGCACACCAACGTGCCGTACGGAGTGAGCTTCGTCGGCGTCGCTGCGGGAGCCTGATTCAAGCTCCAGACGCTCCTCCCTCGCAGAGGGAGTCGTCGGCCAGACCTAGAAGGAGGGGCCCATCAGGCCCCTCCTTCTGCAACTTCCACCGCGGCAACGCTGAGTCCATGCCAGGGCAATCGTTCCACTAGAGGGACTCCGGCTCCTTGCGCCCCTACACCCGTAGGCTTGGAGCCATGCGGCGCGATGGTCTCGCACCATTCTTCTGGGGCCTCGAGCGCAACTTCAGGGCTGAGGGATCGTAGTTCCTGAGCGAAGGGCAAGGGAGAGCCCGCCCGACGTCACGTTGGGGACGGAACGCAAGGAGAAGGAGCACTTGCCATGAAACGATGCGTCGTAGTTGCGATCGCCGTACTTGCTCTCTACTCAGGAAACGCTCAAGGCGCCGACACGCTAATCGGGCGCGGATCCATCCAGGTGACGACGGCGTATCACGTTGATCTCGTTCGATACGAGCAGGACGGGTGCCCAAACTCGCTCGCCTACATCGACGGACTTGCAGGCGCCATCCTCAACGTCAGCAGCTACACGGGCGACACGCTGGTGGCGAAGATCAACGACATTGACTATCCGACGATAGAGCCGACGCCACGGGTACTGATCATGAGCTACGAAGCATGCGATGCCTTGAAGGGTTCGGGCACCTACAGTTCGAGCTTCGAACCGGGCCAAAACGCCGTCATCAACGTAACAGCTTCGATGAAGTTCCTGGTGTTCTCCATTCCTGCGCAATACCCGGGGACCAACAACCCGTACGTCGGACAGCACTTCTCAATCTACCGCCGTCATTGACCTCCTGTGACGAGAGCAGAGCAACCGATGCGCCCACTTCCAAGGATTCGACTCCGGCGTACGATGAGCATCTTCGTCTTGTCGCTTCTCGCGCTCGGCGTTCTCACACCGACTGAGTTGGCCCACGCCGGTTCCTTGTTCGGCAAGGAAGGCGTCGTCGATATCGAGCCGATGCAACCGCTGATGATCGACGTTGTGAGTCGGCGCCTCTACGCCAATGTTCGCAAAGGTGGGTTGAGTCTGCGCGAGTACGATCTGGATCGCGGGTTCGGCAAGATGCTCCTTCGGGAAAAGAGGCTTCCTATCCGCAACACGGCGTTCTCCAATTACTGGATCACGCCGGACTGGGAGGGTCGGCGCGCCTTCATCCTTGATTATCACCCCCCCGGCTATGCTACCGACCCCGAGTGCCCGTATTGCTCGTACGTCCGGGTGCTTGATCTCGACACACTTTCGCTTTCAGACCGTGAATGGAACCTCACCCAGCTGGTCCCCAACTTCTTCGCGGAGGGCATTACCTATTCGGCTCGGGACAAGCGCCTGTATATCACGGGTTCGCTCATCGGAAGCGCGGCCTTCTTTATGACTGTGGCTTCTGGTCCGGTATACCCGACGACAATCGTGTCCCTTGACGTTGAGACGGGGCAGGTGGCGTGGCTTCGCACGCTGACCAAGTGCCTCAGGCCGATGAGCGGCTACAACGTTGGTGGAGGGATCTACAGGAGCATGTTGCGTGACGCCCTCTTCGTGGGGTGTTCGAGGGCCGACACGTCCGCTCTTGTCGGCGCTCCGTATCCGGGTAACACCGGTGTGGCGCGCTTGACGTTCGATCCGGACGCAGACCTTGCGTCAGCTCAATCCTTCAGGGAGGAGTTCTTTCAAGCATCTGGCTCCTTCGCCTCCGTCGTGGGAACCGAAACACGTACGGCGTTCGATTATGGTTCCGATCGATTCGTTCTGATCAGTTCGGCGCTCACCACCCCGGGCGCGTGGGTGTTCGATGGACGGATGTCAACCTGGGTCGGGTTCATTCCCGCCGCTGACGGCGCAGACATGGCAGTGGGGATCGATGCTCGTTCAGGCCATGTGTACTTGCGTGAGGGAAATTCCGGCCGTGTAGTCTTGACAGACGGCCGGGTCACGCCAGTTCCTCAAGGAAATCCATATCGGGTCGCGCCCGACACGACGGCAGCACCGTCGGTGACCTACCTCGTCGATTCGACGATGCGTCGCGTGTTCATTCCTGTGTACACGCCCGATGGGAGTGAGCTGATTGCGGTAAGAGATGATGTGCCCGCAATCGAGCCAGGAGAGCCTTTCGACTACGATGCCATTACTAGTGGCGTGCCCGAGGGCCCGAACACCTTGAGCACGTTCGCCGGCGGCGGCTCCGGTTTCGGCGTCCGCGCTCTCTTGGTCGGCGGCCTTGGGGGCGCCTCGTCGCCTACGCGTCCGGGCCTCATCGGCCAGATCGTACGCGACACCGTTGGCGAAACCGGTGCGTCTCCGGGCGATCGAGGACTGATGCTTGGCCACGTTCACTCGATCGACCTCAGGAACGTGGGCGCCTCTGCGAGGGCTCAGGTTCTCGGGATTGACGATCTAACGAACAACGATCGAGGCAACGTTCAGCGAGAAATCGCGCGGGCCGGGGGCGAGGACGAGGATCCGGAGGAGCAGACTCCCCAGGAGCAGGCGGCTGCTTTCGCAGATTGGCCGTGGCCAGCCTCCGAGTGTTTGGATGCGGAGGGTACACCCCTCGAAGAAGAGAATTCGGGCCCGCTGGGGCGGGCAGCGGTTGATTGTGACCTGGAGAGAGCGGAGGTGGAGGCGTCGGCGCAGGCTGCGGTTCCCGCGACGACCGGCTTGTCGGTCTCCGATACGCGATCGACCGGATGGGTGAAGCGTTCGGTCGAGAACGGGATCGTTGCGGAACTTACAGCGACGGTCAAGGGTTTCGAGTTGCAAATTCCCAACTTGGGGAGCCTCGAGATCGGCAAGATCAAGCAAACGGTCACTACAACTGCGCACGGAGTTCCCGGTTCGGCGGAGGTGGACTGGAAGCGCATGATCAAGGACTTGAGTATCTCGGATGCCTCAGGAGACGCAGTGTTCTCATGCGCTGCCTCCTGCGATCCGGAAGCCATTTCGGATGCGCTTAACGAGGTCTTTGGCCTCAGGATCCGAATGACCGTGCCGAAGCCCGAAGTCATCGAGAGTCGGGGAGGAGCGTTCGCTGGCATCCGGGAGGAATACCGCCAGTACGTGAACGACCTTGTCATGAACAACGACACCTCTCGGGAAATCGCGGCCGTTCAGTTCGAGATCTACAACGACTGGGCAGACAAGTCACGCATGCTGATTCAGCTCGCCGGTCTGCAAGTATCCTCGACATTCGGAGTCTCATCGCTGGCCACCGGAGGCCTCCCCAACGGAGGCGCCGCTTCAACACTCGGCGGCTTCGGCGGCACTCTCGTCGGTACATCGCCCGAGCCATTCGTTGCCTCAGGAACGCAACCGCTCCAAGGTCCAATCATCGATCGCGTCATTCGTGGGGCGATGCTGCTCGCGCGCTCGCCCGGCGCCGCTCTCTCCGTGGCGCTCCTCTGGCTGATTCTCGGCGCCGGCGTCGCGCTCTGGCTACGACGTGGCTCCTTTGCCTTGGTTCTCACAGAGTGAAACCGTTGATCGCACCCGTCAAGAGGATCTGCGTTCGCCTCGTCCTGGCATCCTTTGCATTAGCCATCATCTCCTGCGCGGCATCTGGTAGCCAACATACCGGAGTCGAGGCAGAACCGTCTTCAAGCAAGCTCGGGCCCGGCTCGAAGGGCGCCACAACGCAAGGCACGTCAGTCGACACGTCGCCTTCACAATTCGCCGTGCCTTCGAAGGAAGGCTCGGCCACTTCCGAGCCGTCGAGCGAGGCGACGACTCAGCTGCGCGCATCCGGAAGCCTGGATCCGGATTGCGTGTTGCGTGGAACATCGGTTGTCTTGACGGTTCAGACGGGAGTCGAGAATGCCGCAGTAGGATATGTGGCCTTCTATGCCAACGGCAAGGACGGCGCAAAGTACCCATATGGTGACGACCTCGGGGGCAATGCAGGAGGAATGACTGACGAATCCGGCAGATACGAGGACCGTTTCATCGTTAGCGCTGCTGCGCCTGCAGGTAAAGCTCGCGTCCACATCGCCGTCGGATTTCCGGGCGGTAACGCTCAAGACTTTGAGGAGTTCGACGTTCCATTTCGCGTCGTCAAGGCGCCAGGTGACTGCTAGACGGATGAAGGACAGACCGCATCTTGCTAGTCAATAGGGAGAAACAATCGAATGCCTAAAACGACCAATGGGAAGTCCTGGGCTGGGACGATCTCAGTCTTCGCTGTGGGCGCGCTAATTGGAGCGATCTCAGCGGTACAGTTGGTCCCACAGGGCAGTGGTTCGGCCGCGGGTGTACCGGCCGACGATCCCGGTATCGAAACTTATGATGGGCAGGAGACGGTTGCAGATGAACTAGTTCAGTCGCAGCCTAACGCCAGATCACGTACAGAGGGACCGATTCAGCAAGGAGGAGCAAGCCTGGCGTGTGCACCAGGTCAGAACGGGGGTGCGACCGACACCGGCGTTACGGCCGACACGATCAAGCTCGCGACGACGACAGTCCAGTCGGGGATCGGCGCCGCCTTCCTCGGCGACGTCAAGTACGCGATGGAGGCCGTGAAGAACAAGGTCAACCGCGAGGGCGGCATTTGCGGACGGCTGCTCGACGTCACCTACGTCGACGACGGATGGGACGCCGCCCGTGGGGCGACCTACCTGCAGAACTTCATGAAGGGGGACTACTTCGCCATCGCGGTCGGCCCCTCCAGCGAGGGCCTCCGCGTCGTCATCGACAATGGGGACATCGGCCGGGCCGGCATGCCCGTCGTGGGCACGGACGGGATGATCATCAACCAGTACACCGACCCGTGGGTCTGGCCCGTCTCGGTCGCCACCGCGTCCAGCGCTCGCATCATGGCGCGCAATGCTCACGAGAGGGGCGCCAGAGAGTTCAGCATCGTTTTCGACAAGGACTACCGCTTCGGGGCCGAAGCCGCCGAGGCGTACAACAACGAAGTCCGCCGGCTCACCGGGAGCAACGTCAAGGGCTTCAACAAGGACCACAACTGCGTGCAGTCCTTCTGCGGCATCCTCGCGGGCCAGTCCGGGTACGCGACGCAAGTCAACCAGTTCGAACGGGCCGACTTCGTCGCGATGTTCCTCGAGCCGCAGACGGCGCTCACGTGGATGTCCACGCCGGGCGCTCCGCAACCCCGCACGACCGACTACGGGATCGGCGGCGCTCAGCCGCTCTTCACGCGCGACTTTGCCAACAGTTGCCAGGCCGCCTGTAACGGCATGTGGATCTGGACCGGCTACCGGCCGCCGATCGAGTCCTACGCCAACGAGCCCGCAGTTCGGACGTTCGTGAACGACCTGAAGTCGACCAAGCGCGACGCGGACGAGTTCAACGCCTTCGCGATGGGCGGGTACGTGGGGATGCACCTGCTGGTCGAAGCGCTGAAGAGGACCGGACCCCTGCTCACGCGGGAGAGGCTCCAGGCGACGCTCGACTCGATGTCCCTGCAGCCGGATCTGACGATCCAAAAGCAGCTCACGTGGAGCGCGAGCAACCACTTCGCGAACTACACGATGCGGGCGTTCTCGATCCAGTACAAGGGGACGCTCGGTGGATGGCGCGCGCAGGACACCGAGAAAGATCCAACACCGCAGCGCGGGATTAGCTGAGTTCCCCCGTGCCGGCGATCTTCACCAACCTTCTGCTGTCGGTCCCGTTGATCGGGGCCTACGCGGTCTTCTCGCTCGGCATCAGCGTGATCTATCGCGCCTCCCGCGTGCTCAACCTGGCGCACGGCGCGATGGCCATGCTGCCCGCTTACCTCACCTACTCCATGGTGCAGATAGGCGTGCCCATGCTCGTCGCGCTCCCGCTCGGGATCGTGGCGGGAGCCGCGCTCGGCGTCGCGGTCGAGCGAGTCTTCGTGCGGCGACTCCGCGCCCAGGGCCCGACCGCGCAGACCGTCGGAACCGTCGCCGTCGCGGGCCTCGTGATCGCCCTCGTGGCGAAGATATGGGGCACGACGCCGAAGGTCGCGCCCGGCGTCTTCCCAAGCAAGGTGATCGAGATCGGCAGAAGCGGCTTGCGCTACGGCGACATCGGCCTGTTCGTCACGGCAGTGATCGTGTCCCTCGCGCTCTTCACGTTCTTCAAGAAGACCCAGTTCGGGCTGGCGATGCGCGGCGCCGCGCAGAACCGGCGAGCCGCATCGCTCGTGGGAATCGACCCCGACCTCGCGGCGGCGGCGGCGTGGGCGCTCGGCGGTGGCCTTGCGGCGCTCGGCGGCATCATGCTGGCCGCGGTCACGAACTTGGATCCGTACGTGCTGTCGCTGCAGGTCCTTCCGGCGTTCGTCGCCGCCTTGATCGGCGGGCTCGAGAGCCTGCCGGGCGCGCTCGGGGGATCGGTGATCGCCGGTTTGAGCTTCGGGATGGTCCCTTACTTTGCCGGCACGCCTGTCATCGGCGGCGTCGTCCGCCTGGCGGGAGCGCCGCAGCTCGCGCTGACGATCCTGGCGCTCGTGGTCATGGCGGTGCGAGGCCGCCGCCTCTCGGGATCGGAGGCCGCCGAAGGCGGATTCCTTGAAGCGGGCGGCCGGGCGCGCTCGCTCGGCCGAAAACGAATCACCCGCGGAATCGTCGTCACGATCGTGCTCGTGCTGATCTGGCCGTTCATCGTTCCGTTCTCGGTCCTGGGCAGCTCGCTCGTGGCGATCCGCTTCGCGCTGGTGGCGATCTCCTTGGTCGTGATGACGGGCTGGGTCGGCCAGATCTCCCTCGGGCAGGCAAGCTTCGTCGGTATCTCCGCGCTGACGACCGGGCTCATCGTGCGGGGCGCAGGGATCGGCTTCCCCATCAACATGGTGATCGCAGCGGCCGCGGCGGCCTTCGCCGGCGTCGTGCTGGGCATGGTCGCCTTGCGCGTGCGCGGCCTCTACCTCGCGGTCGCGACCATGATCTTCGCCTGGATGACCGACGCCTTCCTCTTCCGGGCGCCGCAGATGGGCGCGGCCGGGGGCAGCTCGACCATCCCCGGTCAGGTGCTCGGCGTTCCCGGGGGCATCCCGACGTTCGACTTGACCAACCGGCGGACGCTCTTCATCCTCATGGCGGCCATCCTGGCGATCGTCGTGTCGCTGATGGCCAACCTGCGCGACACAAAGACCGGCCGGGCGTTCTTCGCCGTCCGCGGGTCGGAGATGGCCGCCGCGTCGCTCGGCATCGACGTCGTGCGCTACAAGCTGATCGCGTTCGCGGTCTCGGGCGCGCTCGCCGGCATCGCGGGGAACCTGCTGATGATCGACCTGCGCACCGTGGTGCCGAACCAGTTCCTGTTCACGGTCTCGTTGCAGTTCCTCGCGATCGCGGTCGTCGGCGGGCTCGGGTCGCTCGGCGGGGCGATCGCCGCGGGCGGGCTGTTCGCGGCGCTCGAAGAGGTGTTCTTCCGGGTCCCGGCGCTCTCGGGATGGCTCGAGGTCGTCGCGGCCGCCCTGCTCGCAGCGGTGCTTCTGCTCTATCCGGGGGGCCTTGCCGCGCTCGCCCGGCCGTTCGCCTCGCTGACCGACCGGGTGAAAGCCTTCGTCGCGGATCGGGTTCCGAAGCCGGCGGGCGCGGCGACGGACGGCTCGCCGCCGGTCGGCAAGCTCGCGCAGACGGCGGCCGAGGGAGCGAGGCGACTCCTGGCGACGACCACGAACCGTCTGCGCCGCACGCCGTCGCCCAAACGGGAACCCGCGCCCCCAGTGGAGGACTGGTACGCCCGCGTCGTGGTCGAGCGCGAGCCCGCGCCGGGTCCCCAGAACAACGGCTCGAAGCCCGCGCAGGCGCCCGAGCGCGTGTTCGTGCCGCTCGGCGAGGAGGAGCGCGAGAGCGAGGGTCGCGCCGTGAAGGCGCTCGAGGTCGAGCACGTGACGGTGCAGTTCGGCGGGCTCACGGCGGTCAACGACGCGTCCCTCGCCGTCGAGGCGGGGACGATCACGGGACTCATCGGGCCCAACGGCGCCGGCAAGACGACGCTGTTCAACGCGATTCTCGGCCTGAACGACCCGGCATCGGGCCGAATCGTGATCCACGGCAAGGACGCGACGGCCTATCCCCCGCATCAGCGCGCACGACTCGGCGTGGCCCGCACGTTCCAGGTGCTTCAGCTCTTCAACGAGCTGACCGTCTTCGACAACCTGCTCGTCGCGACGCACTTGCACAACGACTCGGGCGTGCTGTCCAACCTCGCCGCCGGGCCGAAGACCTTCACCGCCGAGCGCAAGGCTCGCCAGCGCGTTCGCGACATCCTGCGCCTGCTCCAACTCGAGGAGTACGCGCCGTCGGCGGTGCGCGGACTTCCGTTCGGCGTGCTGCGGATGGTGGAGCTTGGCCGGGCGCTGGTCACGGGCGCGCCACTGGTGATGCTGGACGAGCCGGCGTCCGGATTGAACGAGTCCGAGACCGACACGCTGTCGAAGGTGATCCGAGACGTCCGAAACTTCGGTGTCTCCGTCCTGCTCATCGAACACGACATCCGCATGGTCACCAACGTCTGCGACTACCTGTACGTCCTCGAACGCGGGAGCATGATCGCCGACGGCCCGCCCTCGGTCGTCCAGCGCGACCCCCACGTGATCGCCGCCTACCTGGGCGAGCCCGACGCCGAAGAGGCGGTGGTCTGAGGTGGCGCTTCACGTCGAGGGCATCGACGTCTTCTACGGGCCGGTCCAGGCCCTGCGGGGGGTAAGCCTTCACATCGAGGACGGCGAGATGGTCTCGCTGCTCGGCGCGAACGGCGCCGGCAAGACCACGACGCTCCGAGCGATCTCGGGTCTGCTCGCTCCGGCGGCCGGTCGCATCACGTTCGGCGACGGCGAGATTACGGGTCTCAGCGCTCAGAAGATCGTCAGGCTCGGCGTGGCGCACATGCCCGAGGGTCGCGAGCTGTTCCCCGAGCTGACGGTGGCGGAGAACCTGAAGCTCGGGCACTGGACGAACCGCAAGGACCCCGCCGACGAGCGCGACCGCATCGAGGAGATGTTCGAGATGTTCCCTCGTCTGCGCGAGCGTGCTGGTCAGGCGGCGGGAACGATGTCGGGCGGCGAGCAACAGATGCTGACGGTCGCACGGGCGCTCATGAGCCGTCCGACTCTGCTCTTGGTGGACGAATTGTCCCTTGGGCTGGCGCCGCTGATCGTCCAGCAGCTCTTCGAAGCGCTCTCGGTGGTCAACCGAGCCGGATGTGCGGTCCTGTTGGTCGAGCAGTTCGTCCACCTCGCATTGAAGCACACCGCCCGGGCATACGTGCTGGCCAAGGGGGAAGTGGCCGTCGAGGGAGCCAGCAAGGATCTCCTCGCCTCGCCCGAGCTGATGGAGGCCTACCTGGGCGAGGCCACCGAGACCAAGCCTGCGAAGCGCTGACCTTCGGCGCGGTGGGCGGAATTTGCCGGTAAACGTTCGAGCCGGCACCGCAACCTCCAGGCCGCCCGTGCGTAATTGCCTGCAAGCACGCAGGACACCTGCCGCACGCACCACGCAACGCACGTATGGAGGGGGTGTCGCTGGAGTCTCGACCCCTAGGACCGTGCCCTGAGGCTCCGCCCCCTCCAGTGCGTTGCGCTCCCCGCGGTCACCGAGGCCTCGCCGGCACCCCCTCGAGGAGCCGCGCGGCCACCAGCGCCGCTTCCACGTCGAAGCGTCCAGGGCTCTGCCTGACCGACCGGCCGGTGAGCGACTCCACCTGATCGAGGCGGTACTCGACGGTGTGCCGGTGTGTGTCGAGCCTGCGAGCCGCCTCCGCCACCGAACCGCACCGGAAGAACAGCTCGAGCGTTTGGATCAAGGCGCCCCCGCGCCGCTTTTCGTGCGCGCGCACCGAGTCCAGGATCCCCGCCAGCCGCTCGCACGCGCGACGGTCGGCCAGCAAGGCCGCCTCCGCCGCGACGTCTTCGAAGACGACCGCCCGCGGCTTGGGTGAGACGATGCGGCCGACTTCGACCGCCGTTCGCGCCCGCGCGATTCCCTCCGCGGCCAGCCGCCCGGGAACCGGCGCCAGGCCGACCCAGACCGGGTGCTCCCAGCGCGCCTGGAGCGAGCGCCGAAGCCTTCCGCCGAGGGTTCGCAGTGCCGGCGACGGGACAAGTCCACCCGACTCGACCTCGACCAGGAGCGACTCGCCGAGGATGCGCGCGCCCTCCGCGGGACCGTCCAGCGCCTTGAGCAGCGTCCCGCCCTCCTCTTCGAACCGGAGCTTCTCGCCGCGAACGGACGCGGCCACGATGGCGGTCGACACTCGCTGATCCAGTAGGAGACCTCGCTGCAACACGGGCTTGAGCACGCTGAAGACCGAAAGCGTACGGGCGCTGCCGGGCCGCGGGGAGTCCCTCGTTTGGGCAACGCTGCGCCTGATCGCGGGGGGTTGCCGTCTTCGGCCCTGGGCTCAACGCGGCATTAGTTGTACATTTTGTCCAACGTCGAGGCCCGGGGGACTCCTGACGCACCGTAGGTTTGAGGCATTGATCCTGTTTCGGGATGAGTCGTCCCGGTGCCCCAGATTGTCGGCCGTGGGCAAACGGACTCCGCGAGCACAGCAAGACCGGCTGCTGACGTTGCTGCGCGAACGTCGCCTCGCCGCGGGTCTTCGCCAGCAGGACATCGCGGATCGTCTCCGCCGTCCTCAGTCGTTCGTGAGCAAGTACGAAACAGGTGAACGCCGGCTCGACATCCTGGAGCTGCGCGAGATCTGCGTCGCGCTCGGCATCACGCTGAGCACGTTCGTGCGAGAACTCGAGCGGAGCTTGAAGTAGACGATCGGAGCCTCGGCGCTCCGGCCGTCGTCTCCCTCGTCCTCGAACGCGGCCGTCAGGTCCGCGACGACGTCCCTGATGGTCGCCAGGTCGGGACGCGCCGCGTCGCGCACGGCGGCCGGCTCCGCTTGCTCGAGTTCGTCCAGCAGCAGCCGCAGGCCCGGGCGATCCAGCGCATCCACGTCGGACATGGCCGCGACGAGCGAGGCGATCGCGCTCGCCAAGTCGAAGTCGGCGGCGGAGAGCGCTTCGGAGAACCACTGAACGAATCTGCCTTGGAGTCGCGGCCAGGCCATGCCAATCCCTCCTGTTTCGTGTCGAACGGGAAGGAGCGCGCGCACTCTAGGGCGTGGTTGTGACAGGGTTGCGCAGTGCTGGCCGAGAGTCGCGGGCGGAGGGCGGACTGGAGGAGATGGAGGCGAGCGGGGGACTGCACGGGACGCTCGGGGAGGGCGTGCGGGTTCTCGAGGGCGTGCAGGTTCTCGAGGGCGTGCGGGTGCTGTGCGGGATCCCTACGTTCAACAACGCCGCGACTGTTGGGAAGGTCGTAACCGCGGTGAGCGAGGGCCTCGACCGGCTCGGCGTGAAGGGCGGGATCGCCATCTCCGACGGCCGCTCGACGGACGGGACGGCGGCGCGGGCGCTCGGCGCGGGCGCCGGCCCGCGCGTGCCGACCGCGGCGATCCTCTACTCGGGGCCTCCGGGAAAGGGCAGCGCGCTGCGAGCGGTGTTCGGGCTCGCCGAGCGCCTGGGCGTCCGCGCCTGCGCCGTGTTCGACGCCGACCTGCGCTCGATCACCCCGGTCTGGGTCGAGCGGCTCCTCGGGCCCGCGCTGGACGGAAAGGCCGATCTGGTCACGCCGTTGTATTCGCGCGACCGAGCCGACGGCACGATCACCAACGCCATCGCGTGTCCGCTGACGGCCGCGCTCTACGGCGTGATGGTCCGCCAGCCGATCGGGGGCGACTTCGGGTTCAGCGGCGCGCTCGCGGCACGGTGGGCCGCGGAACCGGTATGGGAGAGCGACGTCGCGCGCTTCGGCATCGACGCGTGGATGACGACGACGGCGATCCTGTGGGGGAGCACGGTCGCGCAAGCGCCGCTCGGAGCGAAGGTGCACGACCCGAAGGACCCGGGCGCCGACCTGGCTCCGATGTTCCGCCAGGTCGTCTCGACGATCTTCGCGCTCGCCGAGGCGCACGAGCCCGCATGGCGGCGCGTCGAGCGCATCGAGCGCGCGCCGGTGATCGGCGACCCCGCCGACGGGCGGCCGGAGGCGGTGCGGATCGATCCGGACGCGATGGAGCGCCGTGCCCGCGGTGCGCTGCGCGCCGCGACGGGCGCCTTTCCGGGGCTGAGCGAGCGCATCGAGCGGGCGCTCGGCGTGCCGGTCGACGTCGACCAGTCGCTGTGGGTGGACGCGGTCGTCGCCGCGATGAGGGCGCCCGATCGGAGGGCGGCCGTCGACGGGCTGTTCCCCCTGTACCTGGGGAGAACGACGACCTTCTTGCGGAGCGAGCGTTCGGCCGACGACGAGGTCGAGGTGCTGGCCGCGATGTTCCTCGCCGCGAAGGCTGGCGCGTGAAGGCCGGCGCGTGAAGCGCGCCGTCGTGGTCGGCGCCGGCCACAACGGTCTCGTCGCCGCGTGCGCGCTTGCCCGGCGGGGCTGGCGGGTGACGGTGCTCGAACGACGCGACGTCGCAGGAGGCGCCTGCGTGACCGAGGAGATGCTTCCCGGCTTTCGCGTCTCCAGCGCCGCGTACTCCTTCAGCCTGTTCCGGCCGGAGATCGCGCGCGAGCTGGAGCTGGAGCACCACGGCCTGCGCTGGTACGCGAAGGAGCCGCGGATGTTCGTGCCGCTGCTCGACGGCAGGCGCTTCTTCGTGTGGCGCGACGAAGCGCGGACGCGCGAGGAGATCGCGCGCGTGTCCGTGCGGGACGCCGAGGCGTATCCGCGCTGGAACGCGTTCTGGGACGCGGTCGCCGAGGCGCTCCGGCCGATGATCCTCACCGATCGCGCGCCCAGCCTGGCCGAGGTGGAGCGGCGAATGGGCGCCGAGATGTTCGCTCTTGCCGTCACCGGATCTGCGGCGGAGACGGTGAGCCGCTTCTTCGACAGCGAGGAGGTTCGCGGGGCCTTCGTCGGGCAGGGGATCATCGGGACCGCGCTCGGCCCGCGCGCGCCCGGCACGGCGTTCGTGATGAGCTATCACGCCTTCGGCGGCGACCTCGTCGACGGCGCGGGCACGTGGGCGTACGTGCGCGGCGGGATGGGGGGCGTCACGCACGCGTTGCTGTCGTGCGCGCGAGCGCTCGGCGTGGACGTGCGCACGGGCGTCGAGGTCGACCGCATCGTCGTCGAGGGCGGCCGCGCGCGAGGCGTCCTGGCCAGCGGCGAGGAGCTGCCCGCCGGCGTCGTGCTCTCCAACGCCGACCCGAAGCGGACCTACCTCGGCCTTGTCGAGGAGCTACCGGAGGAGTTCGCCGCTCGCGTGCGGGCGATCCCGACGCCGGGCTCGGTCGTGAAGGTGAACCTGGCGCTGGACGAGCTGCCGTCGTTCGCGTGCCTTCCCGGGACCGAGCCCGGTCCGCAGCACGCCGGCACGATCGAGATCAGCCCGAGCATCGACGCGCTCGACCGCGCGTGGTCCGAGGCGCAGGACGGTCGCGTGTCGAGCACGCCGTTCATGGAGGTGTTCATCCAGTCGGTGACGGACGACTCGCTCGCGCCGCCGGGCAAGCACGTCGCCTCGTGCTTCGCGCAGTGGGCGCCGCCGGCGGTGACGGCGGACGCGTGGGAGGCGGAGCGCGAGCGCGCGGGGGACGCGGTGCTCGATGCGCTCGCCGCGTACGCGCCGAACGTTCGGGACGCGGTGCTGCACCGGGAAGTGCTCGGCCCGCCGGACCTGGAGGCGCGATTCGGCCTCACCGGGGGCAACATCTTCCACGGCGAGCTGCTCCCCGATCACGTCTTCGGCAACCGGCTCGGACCGCGTTCGCCGGTCCGGGGCTTGTACCTCTGCGGAAGCGGCGCGCACCCGGGCGGCGGCGTCAGCGGAGCGCCGGGCTGGAACGCCGCGATGGCCGTCGCCGGCGACGAGCGGCGCCGGCGCTAGAGCCTCCTAGGCAAGCCCTCCTTCCAGCAGCACGACGTCCATCGCCGCGACGCCCCACGCGGCCATCCAGGCGGCGCTCATCGCGTCGCCGAGCACGACCGCCTCGGCCACGATCGCGATCGCGCCGGCGATCCCCGCGGCGCGCAGGTGCGGCGCGCCCCAGGTTCCGCGAGCAAACGCGTGGTGGTTCGCGCGAGCCGGGATCGCGGCCGCCACGAGCAGGATCCCCAGCAGGATCCACGCGACGGCCCACGTTCCCGCGCGCGTCGTCAGGCCGGTGACGGGCTCCCCGTCGACGGCGCCGGCGACGAGGAACATCCCCGTCACGCCCCCGGCCGCAAGGGCGATGACGAGCGCGTGCCACCATCGAGCGGTTCGGCGCGCCAGCACGAAGAAGGCGCCGAACGCGGGAACCGTGACGAGCGGCGACATCGCAAGGTTCGCCAGGGCGGGCGCTCCCATCGCGGAGGCGATCAGGGCCAGCGCCGGCACGACGACGGCGCGGCGCGAGCTGCGCGCGAGGTCGAGCGCCAGCGCCGAGGCGAGCAGGGCGGGCGCGACGACGAGGGCGAAGGCTCCCTCGACGCGGACCGGGTCCGCCGCGAGGATCCACCAGCCCAGGCCGGCCGCGGCGGACACAGCGGCGGTCGTCCCCAGCGCCAGGACCGGTCGCACGAACGCCGCGCCCGCGACGAGCACACCGGCGAGCACGCTGCCCGCGACGAACGCGGGGCCGCCCGCGCCGGCGGCCTCGAGGCCGAGGATCGCCGCGGGCGCCCCGAGCGATCCGGCGAGCAGGGCGACGAGCAGCCGGCGCGCCCGGCTCGTTCCGCTATCGGCTCGCCACCAGCCGCCGAGCAGTGCGCCGGCGCAGAGAAGGCTCAGCGCCGCCACGACGATCAGGTCCGCGCGCATCGCGGCGGTTGCCGTGCCGGCCATCCGCGCACCATACCGGCGAGGCCGTTCCGATCGAGCCGGACGGCGACCTATACTCGGCTCCCGTGCTGCTCGATCGCTTCGGACGCGTCGCCGACGACCTTCGCGTGTCGGTCACCGACCGCTGCAACTTCCGCTGCACCTACTGCATGCCGGCCGGCGGGATGCCGTGGCTGCCGCGCGAGGCGCTGCTGACCTACGAAGAGATCGACCGGCTCGCCGGCGTGTTCCTGTCGCTCGGCGTTCGCACGATTCGCCTGACCGGCGGGGAGCCGCTCGTCCGCCGCGAGATCGAGACGCTGGTCGGGATGCTCGCCGCGCGCGGCGTGCCCGACCTGTCGATGACGACCAACGGCGTGCTGCTGGCGGAGCACGCCGAGTCGCTCGCGCGCGCGGGCCTGCGGCGCATCAACGTGAGCGTCGATTCGCTCCTGCGGCACCGCTTCGCCGAGATGACCCGGCGCGACGCGCTCGGCGCCGTGATGGAGGGCCTTCGCGCCGCGGAGGCTGCGGGCTTGAGCCCGATCAAGTTGAACTGCGTCGTTCTGCGGGGCACGAACGACGACGAGGTGGCCGACTTCGCGCGCTTCGCGCGGGCGACCGGCTACGAAGTCCGCTTCATCGAGTACATGCCGCTCGACGCCGAAGGATCGTGGAGCGCCGGTCACGTCGTGGCCTCCGCCGAGATCCTCGCCACGATCACAGCCGCGTTTCCGCTGACGCCGGTGAGCCGCGGGACCGAGCCCGCGACGACCTACCGTTTCGCCGACGGCGCGCCCGGCTCGGTCGGCGTCATCCCGAGCGTCACGCAGCCCTTCTGCGACCGCTGCAACCGCGTGCGAATCACCTCCGACGGGCAGATGCGCAACTGCCTGTTCGCGCTGGAGGAGACCGACCTGCGCGTGCTGCTGCGCGCCGGCGCGAGCGACGCGGAGCTGGCGCACGCCATCGGCTCGAACGTGGAGCGGAAATGGGCCGGCCACCACATCGGACGGCCGGACTTCGTGCGGCCCGGACGTTCGATGTCGATGATCGGGGGCTGACGGGCGTGGCGCGTACACGGCGCGAGGCGCGAGGCCGGCGCGGGCGGCGGCGCAAGGACTGGGTCGGCCCGGTCCCCTACGGCATCGGTCAGATCAAGCCCAACCACTACGGCGAGATGCTGCGCGCCGCATGGGAGAACCGGCGGCACCCGCTCTTCGCCTGGCGGATCCTGCGCGACGGCGTGTGCGACGGGTGCGCGCTCGGCACGACGGGGATGCGCGACTTCACCATGGACGGCGTCCACCTGTGCACGGTGCGGCTGAACCTGCTGCCGCTGAACACGATGGACGCGCTCGACCCGGCCGTGCTCGGCGACGTCGCCTCGCTCGAACGTCTCGCGAGCAAGGAGCTGCGCGACCTCGGCCGGCTCGGGCATCCGATGCTGCGGCGCGCGGGCGAGCCGGGCTTTCGCCGGATCCCCTGGGACGAGGCCCTCGACCTCGCCGGGGCGACGCTGCGCACGACGGCGCCTGCGCGCACGGCCTTCTACTTGACGAGCCGCGGGATGACGAACGAGGTCTACTACACCGCGCAGAAAGTCGCGCGGTTCCTCGGCTCGAACAACGTGGACAACGCGGCGCGGCTCTGTCATGCCGCATCGACGGTCGCGATGAAGGAGGCGATCGGCGTGTCGGCCTCGACGGTGTCCTACAAGGACTGGATCGGGACCGACCTGATCTGCTTCCTCGGCTCGGACGTGGCGAACAACCAGCCGGTCACGACCAAGTACCTCGTCTACGCCAAGCGGGCGGGCACGAAGATCGCCGTGGTGAACCCGTACCGCGAGCCGGGGATGATGCGCTACTGGGTCCCGTCGGTGCTGGACTCCGCGCTGTTCGGCACCAAGCTCTGCGACGAGTTCTTCGGCGTGCAGACCGGCGGCGACCTCGCCTACCTGAACGGCGCGCTGAAGGCGCTCGTCGCGCGCGGCGCGGTCGATCGCGCGTTCGTCGAGGCGCACACGACCGGGTTCGCGGGCCTCGAAGCCGATCTCGCGACGCAGGACTGGGCGATGCTCGAGCGCGCTTCGGGCGCGAGCCGCGCGGAGATGGAGCGCTTCGCGGCGATGCTCGCCGGGGCTCGCAGCGGGATCTTCGTGTGGTCGATGGGGCTGACTCAGCACCGCCACGGCGTCGACACGGTGCGCGCGTTGCTGAACCTCGCGCTCGCGCTCGGCTGGATCGGTCGCGAGCACGCGGGCGTCATGCCGATTCGCGGGCATTCCGGCGTGCAGGGCGGCGCCGAGGTCGGCTGCGTGCCGACGCACTTCCCCGGCGGCCGAGCCGTCGACGAAGCGAACGCCGCCGCGCTTTCGCGGCGCTGGGGCTTCGAGGTCCCCGCGACGCCCGGCCTCACCGCCGCCCAGATGATCGAGGCGGCCTACCGCGGCGAGGTCGACGTGCTCTGGTCGGCGGGCGGCAACTTCCTGGAGACATTGCCCGAGCCCGACGTCGTCCGCGACGCGCTCGCGCGCGTGCCGCATCGCATCCACCAGGACATCGTCGTCACCTCGCAGATGCTGGTCGAGCCGCGCGACTGGGCGCTGATCCTGCCGGCGCGGACCCGCTACGAGCAGGAGGGCGGCGGGACCGAGACGACGACCGAGCGCGAGATCGTCTACTCGCCGGAGATCCCGGGCCGGCGCGTCGGCGAGGCTCGGAGCGAATGGCGGATCTGGACGCAGGTCGCCGAGCGCGCGCACCCAGAGCGCTCGCACCTGATCCACGTCGAGGACCCGGCGGCGATCCGCGCCGAGATCGCGCGCGAGGTTCCGGCCTACGCGGGGATCGAGCGGTTCTCGCGCAAGGGCGATCACGTCCAGTGGGGCGGACGCATCCTGTGCCGCGACGGCGTCTTCCCGACTGAGGACGGACGCGCGCGGTTCGGCGCGGTGCGGCCGCCCGAAGTCGAGCTTGCCGAGGGACGCTTCATGCTCTCCACGCGACGCGGGAAACAGTTCAACTCGATGGTGCACCGCGCGCGCGACCCGCTGACCGGCGCGAAGCGTGACGACGTCTTCGTCGCGCGCGCGGACGCGAGCGCGCTGGGACTGGACGACGGCGCGCCGGTGCTCGTGCGATCGGCGACCGGGGAGCTTCGCGGGCGCGTGCGCGTGAGCGAGATCAAGGAGCGAAACGTCCAGGTGCACTGGCCCGAGGCGCAGGTGCTGCTCGAGCGCGGGGTGCTCGACCCGCAGTGCGGCGTCCCCGACTACAACGCGATCGTCGAGCTGCTGCCGGGGTAGGAGCTACCGTGGGATGCGGCTTTCACGTGCGAGATACACGTTCCAAGCGGTTTGTCCAGGGCCGAAACGCGATAGCGTTGCCGGTTGATGAGCGAGTCACGCCCGATCGGCGTCGGCTTCCGGAGGCCGCCCGGCACGCCGAGGCCCGGACCGACGGTCCGCGCGCGCGCGACGGCCGTCCGGGACGGGGTCGCCCGGCCAAAGAGCGACGTGCTGGCGACGGAGGAGCCGCTGGAGATCGTCGTGCGCCATCGCGGCGCCGATCACCAGATCGCGGTCACGATGCGCACGCCCGGCAACGACTTCGAGCTGGCGCTCGGCTTCTTGTTCGGCGAGGCGATGCTCGCCGGACGCGACCAGGTCGCCACGGTCTCCTACTGCGCTTCCGGCCCGCCCGAGCAGCTCTACAACCAGGTCACGGTCGAGCTGGCGGACGCCGCGCCGTTCGAGGCCGAGCGCCTTCGCCGGAACGTCTACGCGACCTCATCGTGCGGCGTCTGCGGGAAGGCGTCGCTGGAAGCGGTGCGCGTGCACTGCGCGCCCCTCGCCGAAGGCCCGATCGTCGACGCGGACGTCATCTCCTCGCTCCCGGATGCGTTGCGCGCGCGCCAGAAGGTGTTCGAGCGCACGGGCGGGCTGCACGCCGCCGGACTCTTCGACGCCGAGGGCAAGCTGCTGCTCGTGCGCGAGGACGTAGGCCGGCACAACGCGGTGGACAAGGTGGTCGGCGCGCTCCTCATGGAGGGGAACCTGCCCGCGAGCGACCGCATCCTGCAGGTGAGCGGCCGCGCGTCCTTCGAGATCGTGCAGAAGGCCGCGGTCGCCGGCATCCCGATCGTGAGCGCGGTCTCGGCGCCCTCGTCACTCGCGGTCGACCTCGCGGCCGAGACCGGGATGACGCTGGCGGGCTTCGTGCGCGGCGACGGCTACAACGTCTACAGCGGCTCGTCGCGAATCCGCTTCACGAACGCGACGTCGTCCGGCGTGTCCACGTCCAGCAGCACCGACGGCGGCGCGATGTGATCCCACTCGCGTTCAGGGAGCGCGCGCACCGCACAGACGTCGAGCAGACTCCGCATCGCGCGCTCCCCGCGCGCCGCGAGCTTGGCCGCGAGCGTCGCCGCCCGCTCGGCGTAGACGGCGCACAGGGGCTGCGGCCGCTCGGCGACGACGGGCACGGCGGCGTCGAAGTCGCCGATCTGGGACACGAGGTAGCGCAAGAGCGTGGCGTCGATCAGCGGCAGGTCGCACGCGACGAGCAGGATCGGACCCGCGTGCCCGCGCACCGCCAGCGCGCTCGCGCCGGCCACGAACGCGACGAGCGGCCCCTCCCCCAAGTCGTCGACTTCGTACAGGCCGGTGCCCGCCTCCGGACCCACCGTGAGCACGGGGTAGGCTACGCGCTTGAGCTCGTTCGCCACGCGGACGGCGAGCGGCACCCCATCGAACGGGAGCGTGGACTTGTCCCGGCCCATCCGGGACGACGATCCACCGGTGAGCAGGAGGCCGGCGGGATGGACTGGCTGCATGCGATCGTCTCTTCTCTCGCGGATCGATCCGGCGTCGAGGCCGATGCGCTCCTGCCCTCGGCCGAAGAGCGCCGCGCCCTGCTCGACGTCGCGCGCGTCGCGTCGCACGCGAGCGGCGAGCGGACGAACGCGCCGCTCCTATGCTACGTGCTCGGGCGGCTCGCGGCGGGCGGCGGTTCGCTGACCGACGCGATCGCAATCGTGGAGGAGCACGCGTGAAGCGCACCGTCACGCGCGAGGAGCTGGAGCGGCCCGTCGTCCCCTACGAGGAAGGCTTGCGCACGATCCTTGCCGCGTTCGAGCCGCTGCCGCCCGCGCCCGCACCGCTCGCGCGCGCCTGCGGCCTGGTTCTCGCCGAGCCCGTCGTCGCGGCGATCGACGTTCCCGGGTTCGCGTCCTCGGCGATGGACGGCTACGCGGTTCGCTCGGGCGACACGCCCGGCACGCTTCGCGTGGTCGACGACGTCCCGGCGGGGACCGAGCCCCGTGCGCGCGTCGAGCCCGGCACCGCCGCTCGCATCATGACGGGCGGCCCGATCCCGGCGGGCGCCGACGCGGTCGTCCCCTGGGAAGATACGGTCGCGGGCGCGGGCGCGGTTGAGGTCGTCGTCGGCGCGCGTTCGGGCCACCACGTCCGCCCACGGGGCGAGGACGTGCGGGCGGGATCGACGGTGATCGACGCCGGGACCCAGCTTCGGCCGGTACACCTCGGCGTGTGCGCCTCCCTCGGACTGCGGGAGGTGCCGGTGCACCCGCGCCCGCGCGTCGCGATCCTGTCCTCCGGCGAGGAAGTGATCGAGGCGGGCCGCCCGCTCGCCGGCGCGCAGGTCTACGACGCCAACCGGACGCTGCTCGCCGCGATGTGCGAGGCGGCCGGCGCGACGGTCGTGGCCGCGGATCTGATCGGCGACGACCCGGGCGCACTGCGCGACTGGTTGACGACGCAGGCGGCGCGCGCGGACGCGATCGTCACGACCGGTGGCGCGTCGGTCGGCGAGCACGACTGGATGCGCGCCGTGCTCGAAGAGCACGGCGCGCTGGAGCTGTGGCGCGTGGCGATCAAGCCCGGCAAGCCGGTCATGCTGGGCCGGATCGGCCGGACGCCGGTGCTCGGTCTGCCGGGCAACCCCGGCTCGGCCTTCACCGGAACGCACGTCTTCGTGCAGCCGGCGATCCGGATCATGAGCGGGCGCTCGCCCGAACCGGCCTCCGTGCGGGCCCGGTTGACGGCGCCGGTGGCGAACCGCTCGCGAACGTTGTTCTGCCGGGTACGGCTCGACGGCGACCGGGCGACGCCGATGCCCGCGCAGTCGAGCGTGGTGCTGTCGAACCTGATCGACGCCGACGGCTACGCGATCGTCCCGCCGGGCGGGCTCGACGCCGGCGCCGAGGTCACCGTGGAGCTGCTGTAGATGGCGCGCCTGCTGTTCTTTGCGGCGCTGCGCGATGCGGCCGGCGCATCGAGCCTGGCGGTCGACGCGCACACGGTGGGCGAGGCGCTGAAGCTCGCGACCGAGCGCTACGGACCCGCCTTCGAGCGCGTGCTTTCGATCTGCTCGATCGTGCACGGCGACGAGACGGTGGCGCGCGACGCCGTCTGGGGTCGCGCGCTCGACGACGGCGACGAGGTCGGCCTGCTGCCGCCGGTGTCGGGCGGCGCGCCGGGCTCCCGGTCGCGCGGCTCGCGCATGGTCGACGTCGGCGACAAGGAGGTCACCGCACGCGAGGCGACCGCCGCGTGCGTGCTGGTGTGCGCGCCGGACGTGCGCGACCGGCTGCTCGCCGGGAGCGTGGCAAAGGGCGACGCCGTCGGTCCGGCCACGACCGCCGGGATGCTCGCGGCGAAGCGCACGCCCGAGCTGATCCCGCACTGCCACCCCGTGCGCACCTCCTTCGTCGAGGTGACGGCCGCGCCCCACGGCGACGACGCGATCGAGGTGCGCGCGACCGTGCGCGGCCGGGATCGAACCGGGTTCGAGATGGAAGCGTTGACCGCGTGCTCGGTCGCGGCGCTCACGCTCTACGACATGGCCAAGGCCGAGGATGCCGCGATGCGGATCCAGGACCTGCGGATCGTCGCGAAGTCGGGCGGGAAGTCCGGGAGCGTGACGTTCCCGTGAACGCGGCGGTGCTGACGGTGAGCGACCGCGCCTCGCGCGGTGAGTACGAGGACGAGGCGGGCCCCGCCGTCGAGCGCGTGCTCGTCGCCGCCGGACACCTCGTCGTCGAGCGAGCGGTCGTTCCCGACGACCGGCCGGCCATCGAAAAGGCGCTCACCGCCTGGTGCGACGACGCCGGCATCGACGTCGTCGTCGCCACCGGGGGCACGGGCCTCGGCCCGCGCGACGTGACACCCGAAGCCGTGCGCGCGGTCCTCGATCGCGAGGCGCCGGGACTCGCCGAAGCGATGCGCGTCGCGGGGATGCGCACGACGCCGTTCGCCGCGCTCTCGCGTCAGGTATGCGGGATCAGAGGCGCCTCGCTGATCGTCACGGTGCCCGGCTCGCCGAAGGCCGCGGTCGAATCGCTGGAAGCGATCGCCGAGGTCCTCGCGCACGCGGTCGAGATGGCCCGCGCATGATCGTCACCGGGCTCCGGGCCGAGCCGCTCGACGCGGCCGCGCTCGTCGCGCGAATCCGGCGGGCCGACTGCGGCGCCGTCGTCACCTTCGAAGGGACCACGCGCTCGCCCGACGACGGCCGCGTCGTCGACCGGCTGTCCTACGAGGCGTGGGAGGCGCGCGCGGAGGCGCAGTTGCGGGCGCTCGCCGAGGAAGCAGTCGCGCGGTGGAAGCTCGGCGGCGCGGTCGCCGTCCACTGCACCGGCGACGTGCCTCCGGGCGAGCCTTCCGTCGTCGTCGCGGCGGCGGCGGCGCACCGGTCCGAAGCCTTCGAGGCGGCGCGCTGGCTCATCGACGCGCTCAAGGAGACCGTCGCGATCTGGAAGAAGGAGATCACCCCGGCGGGCGAGCGCTGGGTTTAGGGATCGCGACGCGTTCGGCGATCCAGGCGTCGATCCGCTCCCACCAGCCGTAGAGCCACTCGATCAGCTCGTCGGTATCGTGCGGGACCTCCTGCTGCGGGATGCGCCAGTACCGAGCGTGGATGGGCTCCTCGAAGGGGATGGCGTGCCAGAGATCCTTGAAGGAGCCGATGTCCTCGAGCACCGAGTGCGCGACGAGCACGACGTCCGCTTCGGGTGAGCCCTGCATCGCGGCCAGTACACCGTTGTGACGGGGCGGCAGCATGTACTCCATCTTCTCGGCGCGCTCGGCGGCGAGGTCGTGTCCCTTCGCACGCAGGTAGTCGATCGCGCGCCGCCGGACGCGCGGCGTGAAGTCCTTCCCTTCCGGGAACAGCACGAACGCGTCCGAATCGCCGAGCCCGGTCGCAAGCTCGGTGATCGTCTCCACGTACCGCTCGCGGCGTGCGGGGTCGTGGCGGATGAACCGGTTCGGCACGCGGTTGAGCATGACGTCGAACAGCGGCTCCCATTGGAGCTTGGCGAGCATCACGATCCGGGGGTGGCGCGCGTACCCGATCATGATCGTGCCGATCAGCAGCAGCGAGTTGCCGGGGCCGGCGTGGCGGCTGAACACCAGGATCGGCCCGGGGCGCGGCTCGGGCCGGTCCTCGATGACGATCTTCAACTGGAACAGCACGCGGCTCGTCCGGTTGATCACGCCGAGCCACCAGCGCATGAACGCGAAGTGCGCCGACTGGATGCCGTCCGAGCGCATCGCGAGCCCGAAGCCGCTCGCGAGCCACAGGACGAACATCGCCGCAAGGCCGACGACCTCCATCGCGAGGTAGACGGTGACGAACCCGAGGATGCGCACGGCTCGCCAGTAGCCCGGCGTCAGGAAGTCGACCGCCGCGGCGACCAGGAGCGCGACCGGCGCGAAGGTCAGCGCAAGAATCGACAGCACGAACACGAGCGGCGCGAGCACCACGCGCCGCAGGATCGTGGGCGGGAGCCGGTCCATCACGAGACCCGGGCGTTGGCCGCGAGGTAGTCCGCGGTTGCCGCACGGGCACGCTCGATCCGTTCCGCGATGGCCTTGAAGCCGCGGTAGTTGAGTTGCGCCAGGTCGCTCCCCCGGCGGCGCGGCTCGCCCGTGGGCAGGACGTGCGCGACGACGCCCGGCGGCAACTGCGCGAGGTCGCGGGCGAACCGGTGGCGCCGCGCGATCTCGAAGGCGACCAGGCCCACCTGCACGGGCGTTCGCGGCGCCGTCAACGGCCGTTCGATGCGGCCCACCTGCAGCACGTAGATCTCCCTCGCGCCCAGCTCGACGGCGCGCGAGATCGGGATGCTGTTCACGATGCCCCCGTCGATGAAGTGCTCGTCGCCGACCTTGACCGGCGGCAGGACTCCCGGCACCGCGCACGAGGCCAGGATCGCCTCGGTCAGGTCGCCGTCGCCGAACCAGTGCTCGGCGGCTCGCTCGATCGAGGCGGCGACGCACTGGAACGGCACGACCAAGTCGTCGAACCGGCGCGGCAACGTCTCGGCGAGCATCCGGCGCAGCGCCGCGTTCGAGTGCATGTGCGTCCTGCTTCGGAAGAGGTTCGCGGCCCCGGCGAAGATGGAGCCGCCGAAGATCGTCGCCACGTCCAGCGCCGTCCAGACCGAGCGCAGCGTCTCGACGGTCTCGACGGTCGGCGCCGCCGCCACGGCCGCGCCGTTCACCGCCCCGATCGAGGTCCCGACGATCAGCTCGGGCGCGATCCCCCGGTCGAGCAGCGCGTGCAGCATCCCGACCTCGTAGGCGCCCTGGTTCCCCCCTCCTCCGAGCACGAACGCGACGCGCGGCTTGCGACTCGTGGACACGCCGTCATCATAGGGTGCGCCTCGCGGCGAACCAGGGGGGAGCGATGGAGCTACAGCGGGCGATCGACAAGCGGCGGATGTGGCGGAACTTCGACCCGGACCGGCCCGTGCCCCGGGCGGCGCTCGAACGAATCCTTCGCAACGCCCTGCACGCGCCGTCGGCCGGCTTCAGCCAGGGGTGGGCGTTCCTCGTCTTGACCGAGCCGGAGGACCGCGCGCGCTTCTGGGACGCCGAGTGGCCGGCCGACGAGCGCGGGGGCCCGCTGGCCGGCGGCATCATGCGCGCGCCGGCGCTCATCGTCCCGATGTCCAACAAGGAGATCTACCTCGATCGCTACGCCGAGCCGGACAAAGGCTGGACCGATCGCGACGAGGCGCGCTGGCCCGTCCCCTTCTGGCACCTCGACACGGCCTTCGCCTCGATGCTCATGCTGTTGACCGTCGTGGACGAGGGGCTCGGCGCGCTGTTCTTCGGCGTGCGTCGCGCGAGCGAGTTTCGCGACGCGTTCGGCGCGCCCGAGGCGTACACGCCCATCGGAGCGATCGCACTCGGCTACGGCGCGCCCGACGCGCCGTCGCCCTCGCTCGCGCGCGGCAGGCGCGAGCCGGAACAGGTGATCCACTACGGCCGCTGGAAGGACTGAGGGCGGTTACAGACAGACCGACGGCGTCGTGACGATGGCGGTGTTGGAGGGAGCGCTCGTCCACGATTGCACCGTGCCGCGCACGCGGTAGCGATAGACGCTTGCGAACGCGACCGTGGCGTCCACGAACGACGTCGTCGCGCCTCCCGACACCGTGCCGACCGTCGCGAAGCTGCCGCCCGTCAGGCCGGGGGCTCGCTCGATCGCGTAGCCGGTTACGCCGGAGGCGGCCGTCCACGACACGGTCACTTGCAAGGCGGCGCCGAGGCACGAGGCCACCGCGGTCGTGGCCGCGGGCGCCGCGAGAGCCGGAGTCGTGAACGAGTTGCCGTCGATCGGGGCCGTCGAGGTGAACAGCGCCGTCGTCGTGCCGGTGGCGAGGGCGACGGCGACGCTCACGCCGGTCGCGAGACCGGCGAGCTTGAGCGTCACCGAACCGGCCCGGCCCGCGGGGGCGCGACCCAGGGAACGACGACGCCACCACTTCCGGAGCTGCCCTTCCACAAGGCCGCCTGCAAGGCGGGCACCGGTCCGGGAGACGAGTCCGGCGGCAGGGCGCGCGTGCGCCGTCGTTTCTTCCCGTCCAGCGCCAGCCCGATGATCGGGAGCACGAACAGCACGACTCCACCGACGGGCGAGCGCGCGACGCGGACGACGTGGCCGGCCAGGGGCACGACCCGTTCGACGCGCGCGACCGCGCTCGACAAGCGAACCGGTTCGTAGTCGGGCGTCGCGTTGGCGTCGCCCTTCGTGCGAAGAACCACTTGCGAGCCGTCCCGCTCGACCGAAGTCACGCGGTGGGTGATCGTCGCGTCCCGCCCGGGGTAGCGCCAAGAGATGACGTCGCCCGTGCCGATCGAGCGCGCGTCCACCATCCGTGTCAGCACGACGGAGCCCTTCGGGGCCGCCGAGCCCATGCTGCCGCTCGTCACGATCATCGACTCGTACCCGAACAGCGTCGGGACGAACGCGGATGCGAGCAGGAGGACGAGCCCGGCGACGGCGAGCGTCGCGACGGCTCGCGTGAGACGCAGGACGCTCCTCATCGGATCGCCGTTACGGGTTGCTCAGCGTCTGCTCGCCCGCGAAGGTGAACGTCGCCGTCGTCGTCGTGTTCTGCAGCGCGTTCGATGCGGTCGTGGGCAAGGCCACCTGGAAGCACAACGTCTCGGTCGCGCTCGCGGCCAGCGCCCGGTCGCCGGTGTCGGCTCCCTGCGCCGGATCGCCGATCGCTCCCGCGGTCAGCGAGCCCGAATACAGCGACGTCCCCGTCAAGCCAAATCCCGAGTCGTCGCACAGCAGGACGCCGCTCTTGACGGCGAGCGTGAGGCCGTCGCCCAGCGTGGAGTTCGTGACGGCCGTCGTCATCGCGTATCGCATGTCCATCGCGCCGTCGTTGGAGACCGTCACCGGCGCGGTTACCTGGTCACCGGGCAGCATGCCGGCAAAGCTCACCAACGCCGTGGTGGGGTTGGTCGAAAGCGTGATCGTGCCCGTCGAGAAGGTGTTGGCGTCGATGTCGGCGGAGTCGCCCCACACCGCTTGCGTGAGCGCCCACGGCGCGCCCGCCAGCGCTCCGACGAGCAGCAACGCGACGTACAGACCTTTCCTTGAAGTCATCTTCGGTGCCCCCTCCGATGGACCGCCCTCGATTCCGGCGGCCATACCGGTCGTTACGGGTGGCATCGGCGGGGGCGCCGCCTAGCTTGAGCCTCCTGCATGCGAGCCGGCGCAAGCGACCCGACGGGGCTACGAGAAGTCATCCCGCATGACTATGCAGCCGCGTGCGATCGTGCCGAGCGAACCGCCCGGTATAGTCGCCGCCGTGCGACTCCACGTCTGCGGCACGCGCGGCTCGACGCCCGCACCCGGTCGCGAATTCGTCCGCTACGGCGGCCACACGTCGTGCATCGCCGTGTCGAACGGGGACGAAGACCCACACATGGTGCTCGACGGAGGAACCGGCCTTCGCACGCTCTCGGCGATCCTGAACGGTCGCGCGTTCGCCGGCACGATCCTGCTCGGACATCTCCATTGGGACCACACGCACGGGTTGCCGTTCTTCGCCGCCGGCATGCGCGAGGGCGCGCGCGTCGAGGTCCTGATGCCGGCGCAGGGCGACGCGAGCACGGTCATGGCGCGCGCGGTCTCCCCGCCGCACTTCCCCGTCACGCTGGAGGAATTCGGCACCGGCGCGTGGTCGGTGGCGAGCCTGGAGGAAGGCAAGCATCGGATCGAGGGCTTCGACGTGCTCGCGCGAGAGATCCCGCACAAGGGTGGACGGACGTTCGGCTACCGCGTCTCCGACGGAGCCTCGAGCGTCGCCTACCTTTCGGACCACGCGCCGATCGGCGAGGGCCCGGACGGCTTGGGCGAGTACGACGAAGCCTCCCGCGACCTGATCGAAGGAGTCGACCTGCTCGTCCACGACTCTCAACACGTGGCGTCCGAGTTCGCCGAGAAGCGATACCTCGGACATTCGGCCGTCGAGTACGCGATCGGGCTCGCTCGCGAGTGCGGCGCGAAGAGCCTCATGCTCTTCCATCACGACCCCGAGCGCACCGACGATCAGATCGACGAGATCCTCACCACGGTCGGCCGCCCGAGCATGCCGCTGTTCGCGGCAACCGAAGGCGCCGCGATCGACCTGCCGTGGCCGTGAGCGCGTCGCTCGACACGACCGACGCGGTGATCATCGGGTCGGGTCCGAACGGGCTCGTCGCCGGCATCGCGCTCGCGCGCCGAGGCTGGGACGTCACGGTCCTGGAACGCTCCCCGCAGGCGGGCGGCGCGATCCAGACCGCCGAGCTGACCGAGCCCGGCTTCAAGCACGACACCTACTCCGCCTTCTACGGCCTGCTGCACCGGTCGCCGGTCTTCGCGGCGCTCGGCCTGGGCGCCGCCGTCGACTGGGCGCACTTCGACACGCCGGTCGGGGCGGCGGTCGAGCCCTCGCGCGCCGCCGTCATCCACCGAGACGTCGAGCGGACGGCGGCCGGACTGGGCGCCGCGGACGCCGGCGCGTGGCGCGAACTGGTCGCGTGGTGGTCGCGCACCGGCGAGCGCTTCTTCGCCGCGACGCTCGAGCCGGCCGGCGCCGCCCGCCCGATGCTGCGGCTCGCGCGGCGCACGAAAGTCAAGGGCGGCTTCGAGCTGCTCCGGACGATGCTCATGCCGATCGAGCGGTACGCCCGTGAGCGCTTTTCGACCGACGAGGCCCGCGCGCTGATCGCCGCGGGCACGACGCACACGGACCTTTCGATCGAGGCCGCCGCGACCACGGCCGGCGCGGTGATCCTGGCGATGCTCGCGCAGACCGCCGGCATGCCGGTGCCGGTCGGGGGGGCGGGCGAGCTGGCGCGCGCGCTCGTCCGCCAGCTCGACGAAGCGGGCGGTGTCCTGCGCACGGGCGACCGCGTCTCGCGCGTCGTCGTCGAACGGGGCCGGGCCGTGGCGGTGGAGACCGACGGGGGCGCGGTCGTGCGGGCGCGACACGCCGTGATCGCCGGCACCGGGCCGGGGGCGCTCTTCATGGACATGGTCGGCGAGGGCGAGCTTCCGGCCGGGTTCGTCGACGGCCTCCGCCGCTACCGCTACGGGACGGGGATCTTCAAGATGGACGTGGCCCTCCGCGGCCCCGTCCCGTGGCTCGCCGAGGACGTGCGGCGCGCGGGGGTCGTGCACCTGACCGGCACGCTCGACGGGATGGCCCGCGCGGCCTTCGAGTCCGGGCGCGGGCTGCTGCCCGCTCGCCCGCTGCTCATTTGCGGTCAGCAGACGGTCGCCGACCCTTCGCGCGCGCCCGAGGGATGTCACACCCTCTGGATCGAGACGCAGGTGCCGGGCATCCCGCGCGGCGACGGCGACAGCGACGCCGAGCTGGCGGGCTGGAGCGACGACGCCCGCGACGGGTTTGCCGAACGCGTCCTGGATCGCGTCGAGCAGTTCGCGCCGGGCACGCGCGCGCTGATCGCCGGCGTCGCGGTGCGCACGCCCCGCGACCTCGAACGCGAGAACCCCAACCTGGTCGGCGGCGATCTCGGCGGCGGCTCGCAGGCGCTCGACCAGCAACTCGTCTTCCGGCCGGTACCCGGATGGTTCCGCTACCGCACGCCGGTCAAGGGCCTGTACCTGTGCTCGGCATCGGTTCATCCCGGCGCCGGCGTCCACGGGATGGGCGGCTGGAACTGCGCGCGGCGGGTGCTGCGCGACTCGATCCGCCCGCGCGGGGTGATGAAGACCGCCTCGTCCGCGCGCCGCTCACCGACCCGGCCGCGGTGACGCCGCGAGAGTCTAGACGCGCGCGGCCGGAGCGCTGGGCCGGGTGGCGCGGCTCGTCATCGCCTTCGGCACGCCGATCAAGAACGCATACAGGGGCAAGCCCACCGCCATCCCGAGCATGAGGTTCCGGGTCGCGCCGCCTGCGACTCCCATCACGACGGCGACCAGAAGCGCGCGGCCCCGCTGGTCGCTCGCCAACCCCGCGTGACGAACGCCCGTCACGGCGAGGAGCGCCGCGAGCGCGACCGCCGGGATCAGCTCGAGGATGGCAACCGCGGAGGACGCGAAGAGCCCGCCGACGACGAGGAACGCGGCGCCGATGGTCACCCCGACCATGCCCGTGCGCCCCCCGAAGCGGTGATAGGCGGTGGCGCCGCTGGACCCGTGACACAGGGGGATGCCGCCCACGGCGCCGGCCGCGACGTTCGCGGCTCCACAGGTGAGCAGCAGGTTGCGCACGGAAACGCGCCGCGCCCGCCGGCCGTAGTACTCGCCCATGAGGTCCGAGGTCCCGACGACGGCGTTGCCCAGCGTGAGGGGAAGCTGGGGGATCACGAGCAGCCAGAACGCGGTGCGCAGGTCCGCCATCGCCGGAAGCGCGACGCCCGGCAACGCGGGGTCGGCCGCCACGGCGGCACGCTCACCCGACAGCACGCTCATTGCGACGCCCCCGGCCACCACCATCAGCGCCACCGGCGCGGCGCGATCGCTCCCCGCCACGAGCACCCCAACGAGCGCACCGAAGACGATCCACGCGACGGCGCCCCCGTCGACGAGCCGGATGCTCGTCGCGACGAGCAGGATCCCGACGCCCAACTGGTTGCCGCGGATGATCGGCTTCGGGAAGAGCCGGACGAGCAGCGGGGCGAGCCCGGTGACCGCGACGAGCAGCAGCAGCGCGCCCAGGACCAGGCCCGCGCCCGCGATCACCGCGGGACTCGCGCCGGTCGCGATGGCGATCGCGCCGGCCGCCTTGATCGGCTGCACGGGCACCGGCACCCCGTAGAAGAGGCCCGCCGCCGCGAAGAGCGCGCCGGCGACCAGAAAGGCGGCTCCGGCGTCGACGCCGTTCAGCACGATGAGCGCCGCGAACAGCGGGATGATCGTGCCGAGGTCCGCGACGCTCGCGGCGGCATCGCGCGCCCGGCCGGCGCGCGCACGGCTCGCGCCCGCACGGCTGGCACGGGGCCCGCGATCCCGGCCGAAGCTACGCGCGGCCCGGCTCATGGGCCGCATCGAGCCGGTGACCGACGCGACGGAGATACAGCACCGTCAGGAACGCGAACAGGGCGGTCGCCGGGGCGCCGAGCGCGATCGCCGAGGCCCCGAGCAGCTCGGTCTGGCCGGCCTTGATGAGCCACAGACGCACGCCTGACTTGGCGACGAACCACAGCGCCCACCCGGTCGTGACCCATCCGTGCGCGCGCACCACCGAGGGTTGCGTGAAGTACGCCGGCGGGCGATCCTCGACCGTTTGGGCGAGCAGCGACGACATCGGCTGCTTCACCGCGACGGTCAGCAGCGCGAGCGTGCCGGAGAGGAACCCGCCGATCACGCCGGGCCAGAAGTAGTCGGCGGCGTTGCCGCTGCGCAGCGCCAGGAACAGCGCGATGCCGAGCCCTATCAAGCCGACGAAGGCTCGCTTCACGTCTTCCTTGCGCGCCGCGCGGTAGATCGCCGCGCCGACCCCGTAGGCGCCCGCCGCGACCGCGGCCGCGTTGAGGTCGAGCACCGCGTTCGCGGTCGCGAAGACCACCGCCGGTCCCGCGCTGTCGATCATCCCCTGCTTGCCGCCGATCGCCTTGCGGAGCTTCGCGATCTCGTCTTGAAGCTCCTGCTCGCGATCGGCCGCCTCAGCAGCCTCGGCGGGCGGGCCGACCACGTCGTCGTCGCTCATGACACCTCCGCGCGGGCGAACTGCGTTCGGTACAGGTCAGCATACGTTCCGGGCTCGCCGACCAGGTTCGCGTGGCGGCCGCGCTGCACGATGCGCCCACCGTCGACGACGAGGATCTCGTCCGCGGCGATGATCGTCGAGAGCCGGTGCGCGATCACGATCGACGTTCGGTCCGTCAGCGCGACGCGCAGCGCCTCCTGGATCAGCGCCTCGGACTCCGAGTCAAGGTGCGACGTCGCCTCGTCAAGGATCACGATCGGGGGCGCCTTCAACAGCACTCGCGCGATCGCGATGCGCTGCTTCTCGCCGCCGCTGAAGCGGTAGCCGCGCTCGCCGACGACCGTGTCGTAGCCGTCGGGGAGCGAGGCGATCAGCCGATCGATCTGCGCGGCCCGGCAGGCGTCGGCGACCTCCTCGTCGCTCGCGCCCGGCCGCGCGTAGCGCAGGTTCGCCGCGATGGTGTCGTGGAACAGGTGCGGGTCCTGCGCGACGACCCCGATCGCCGCGCGCAGGCTCTCCTGCGTGACCGACCGAACGTCGTGCCCGTCGATCAGCACCGCGCCGCCGGTCACGTCGTAGAGCCGCGGGATCAGGTTCGAGATCGTCGTCTTTCCGGCGCCCGAGGGCCCGACGAGCGCCACCGTCGCGCCCGGCTCGGCCACGAAGGACACGCCGCGGAGCACCTCGCCGGTGACGGCCTGCTCGAGCGTGGCCACCGATTCCAGCGACGCCAACGACACCTCCTCCGCGCGCGGGTAGCGGAAGGACACGTCGCGAAACTCGACGCGGCCCCGCGGACGTTTCAGCGGGAGCGCGTCCGGCGCGTCGGTGATCGCGCTCGGCAGGTCGAGCACCTCGAACACGCGCTCGAAGGACACGAACGAAGTCATCAGGTCCACGCGCGCGTTGGTCAGGGCGGTCATCGGTCCGTAGAGCATCGCCACGTAGGAGATCAGCGCCGCGACCTCGCCCGGCAGCAGCGAGCCCGAGATCGCGAGCGATCCCCCCACCCAGTAGACGACGGCAGTCCCGACCGCCGAGACGAGCGCCAGGATCACGAACAGCACGCGGGCGTACAGCGCGAGCCGCACGCCGGAGTCGCGCACCTTCGCCGCCCGCTCGCCGAACGAAGCGTGCTCGCGAACGCGCGCGCCGAAGAGCTTGGCCACCATCGCGCCGCTGACGTTGAAGCGCTCCTGCATGATCGTGTTCATCTCGGCGTTGTTGCTCATCTGCTCGCGCCGGACTTCTTGCAGGCGCCGGCCGACGCGCTTGCCGGGAATCAGGAACACCGGCAGGAGCACCATCGCGAGCAGCGTCAGCCGCCACTCGATCGACAGCATCAGGACGACCACCGTGACCAGGCGGATCGCGCTCTCGACGATCTGGCCAAGCGTGCCGGTCATCGCCGACTGGGCGCCGATCACGTCGTTGTTGAGCCGGCTGATCAGCGAGCCCGTCTGCGTCCGCGTGAAGAACGCAAGCGGCATCTCCTGGACGTGATCGAACAGCGCGACGCGCAGGTCGAAGATGAGCTGCTCGCCGATCTTGGCCGAGATCCAGCGAGCGGCCAGGCTCGCCCCCGCGATCGCGACGGCGACGGCAATCCCGGCGATCGCGATCGCGCGCAGGACCGCCCGGTCGCCGGGGATGATGGCGTTGTCGATCAGCGCCTGCATCAGCTTCGGGGGGACCGAGAACAGCGCGGCGGAGATGACGACGATCAGCAGGTAGAGCCCGACGCGGGCTTTGTAGCGAGCCATCATCGCCAGCGCGCGCGTTACCGTGCCGGGCGCGAGCTTGCGTCCCTTCTCCAGCTCGCGCCGGCGCATCATCGACCAGGCGCCGCCCGCCCCGTGTCCGTACATGTGGCAGTGAGTCTATGGCGCGGCGAGGATCACGCGATCCGAAGGCCCGAGACCATCGCCAAGGCCAGGCAATCGAGGCTGACCTGGAGCAGCGCGAGCCGCCCGCCCATCGGGCGCCGCCCATCGCCGCGCCGGCCTGCGCCGACGAGCGAGCGGAGCGAGTGCACGACCGTAGGCAGGTACGTCGCCACCAGTGGCAGCCCGCGGACGACGCTGAGTGTCAGGACGCCCACGGCGGCCACAGCGATCGCGGGCGAGGCCGCATTGACGAAGCAGCAAGCGAACAGGATGAGCTTCGCCAGTCCGTAGCCCGTCCGGCTGGTGCGCGACAGCACGAGCGAGCGCGCCCTTCCCTCCAGGTGGATCCCACGGGCTCCCATGTGGCCCGCACGGTAAGCCGCGACGCGGCAGACATCCGTGACGAGGATGCGGACGTAGAACGGGACCGGCAGCCATCCGGGCATGACGCCGTCTTGCGTGAATCGCCAAATGAAGACGAACTCGACCAGTCGGTCCCCGAGGATGTCCAGGAAGCTGCCGAACTGCGTCACTGTGCCGAGCCTGCGAGCGACGATGCCGTCCACGCCGTCGAGCAAGAAGATGAACGCCATGAGGCCGAGACCGGCGATCATCCCGCCGGGCGCCGTCACGTCCACGAGCCCGGGCAAGGCGATCGCAAGGCAGACGCGAGCGGCGGTTATCGAATCGGCAAGACGGGCCCTGACGAGAACGCGCAGCGATGCGCTCATGCCGTTCCAACCATAGCAGCGAGCAACACGAGCCAGGTCACAAGCAAGATCCCTACGTACGTTCGCCATCGCCATTGGCGATCGTCCTTGGGAACCAGCAGAGCCTCCGTCGTGAGGCTCTGTCTGGCGGCATCGGGCAGAAGTCCGATAAGCCGCTTCCGGTCCTGCGACCTCGCTTCCCCGCTTCCAATGAGGCCTTCGAGAATCTTGGGGAGTCGGTACTCCGGGAAGAAGTCCACGCCCGCCACGGAGAGGCCCACCGTCGCCCACCTTTCGGGCTCCGGGACGGACCGAGCCTCGAAGAGACTCACGAGGTGGTCATGGGTTCGCTTGACCTGCGCTTTGTACGAAAACCATTGAGCTCCAGCCAGAAGCACCGCAACGAGCACAAACCCGCCCGCGGTCCTCGCGCTACTCGCAAGGCCGACTTGGAGCAGCGCCGCGACGCCGAAGAGCGTCAGGTTCAGGATGATCGGCTCCTTTGGGTGCTGACCGAAGACGGCGGCTCTGACGAATAAGAGCACGATCGCAACCGCCAAGAGCAGGAGGAGCGATCCAAGCGCCGAAGGGACGCTCGCAAAACCCCACATCAGTCCGACTCCGACAACCGCGCCAGCGGCGAGCGTCGCCGCGACCAGCGGCCAGATGTATAGCCGTTTCTTCATGGCCGCATTGTAGAAAGATTGTCATTGGAGTCCAGGACGACCGCACGTCAGGCGAGGTTCGCGGTGCGGGGGTAGGCGATCTCGGGATCGGTGAGGACGTTCACGAGGCTCGGGCCTTCGGCGGCGAGCGCGCGGTCGAGCGCGGGACCCAGCTCGTCGGGTCCGCGGACCAGCTCGCCGTGGCCGCCCAGGGCCGTCATGACCTCGTCGTAGCGCGTCTCGGGGCGCAGGTCGGCGGCGACGTCGTAGCCGTAGACGAACTTCATCGGGTGCTTCTCCAGTCCCCAGATCCCGTTGTTGCCGCAGACCAGCGTCACGTTCACGCCGAAGCGAACGAGCGTGTCCCAGTCGGCGAGGCTGAACCCCGCGGCGCCGTCGCCGAGCAACACGACGACTTGGCGCTCCGGATAGAGCAGCCCGGCCGCGAGCGCATAGCCCGCGGACGTTCCCAGGCAGCCGTACGGACCCGGATCGAGCCAGCCGCCCGGCTCGAACACCGGCACGAACTTGCCGGCGAAAGACACGAAGTCGCCGCCGTCGGCGATCACGATCGCGTCGCGCGCGAGGCGCGGCACGAGATCGCCGTACACGCGCGCGGGGTGCATCGGGACGGCGCTCGATCCGAGGTCGGCCTCGAAGGACGCGCGCTTCTCCTCCTCGATCGCGCGCAGCGAGCCGATCCACGACTCGTGGTCGCCCGGCGTCGCCGCCGCGAGCGCCTCGAGCGCCGCGCCGAGCGGCCCCCAGATCGCCGCGGCCGGCGAGGCGTGCGTCCCGATTCCGGCGCCGTGGTCCATGACGTGGATGACTTTGGCTTCGCCGAAGGACCCGAATCCCACGCGAAAGTCCAGCGCCGTTCCCGCGACGAGCACGACGTCGGCGGCCTGCAGCGCGTGCCCGCGCGCGTTGTTGAAGGCCAGCGCGTGATCGGCGGGAAGGATCCCGCGGCCCATCCCGTTCATGAACGCCGGGATGCGGAGGGACTCGACCAGCTCGCGCGCCGCCTTCTCCGCCCCGTCGGCCCACACGTCCGAGCCGATCAGGACCACAGGCCGCTCGGCGCCGCTCAGCAACGCGACCGCGTCCCCGATCGTGCCCGACAGCGACTCGTCCCCGGACGGAGCGGGCGCCGGCGCCTCGTACTTGCACCGCCCGAAGAGAACGTCCATCGGAAAGTCCAGGAACGCCGGGCCCCGGTGCCGCGCGCCCGCGGCCTCGATCGCCGCGGACGTGCGCGCGCCGATCCGCTCGGTCTCGAAGACCGTCTCGGCCAGCTTGGTGACGCTGGAGACGAGCGGCAAGTGGTCCATCTCCTGCAGGCTCCCCTGTCCCCAGCGAAGCTGCGGCGCGCGCCCGCCGAGCATCAGCATCGGCGAGCCGTTGAACCGCGCCGAGACGAGCGCGTTCATGCCGTTCACCACGCCGGGCCCGGCGGTGAGCGCGGTCACGCCCGGCGTGCGGGTGAGCTTGCCGTGCGCCTCCGCCGCGAACGCCGCCTGCTGCTCGTGCCGGACGTCGACGATGCGCATCCCGCGCGTGTGAAGCCCGTCGTAGATGGGGAAGATGTGGCCCCCCGACAGCGTGTAAATCCGGTCGATGCCGTGCGCGCGGAGCGCTTCGGCCACCTGGTCGCCGCCGTGTCCCTCGGTCATGCCGGGCAGTCTGCCCGCAGCTCGGCGCACGGGCAAACGCCGCTCAGGTCCGCACGCTCGGATAGGTGGGCCAGCTCATCCCGCACGGGCGGCCGGCGTCGCGTCAAGGCCTGCGCTGCTCGGTGGTCCAGCGTTTGACGCGATCGACCACCTTGCCGAGCGTTTCGGCCGTGGAACCCTGCAAGCGCGCCGCCGTGGGAAGCGCCTGCTGGAACAGCGCGGGCAGATCAAGCTCGTCTCGCACACGGCGCGCGACGGTCCCGACGTCGATCTGCTCGGCCACGCGGCGCGCGATCTGCGGAATGTCGATCCGGGATGCGACGGCTTCGGGCGCCACCTGATCGACCACGCGCTGCGCGAGTTCGGTCACGTCGATTCGTCGCAGCGCCGACTCCAGGTCGATCTGCGTCACGACGCGCACGGGGTCGATGCGCCTTGCAACCATCGCCGACAGATCGGTCTCGTTCAGCGCGGCGCCGACCACCGCGGTGGTCACCTCGCGGATGACCGCGGCGGCGCGCTCGTCGATCGCCGGTCTGGCCTGACGCCACGCGCGGTCGAAGTGGTCGACGATCGGGCCGCCGCTCATCGCGCGAACCGCGGGCGTGATCGGAGCCAGTCCGCGCTCGAGCGTTCCCAACGCGCGCGCGACGACACGAGTGGCCTCCGTCGCGAGCCCGAGCGCAGCGCCAGCCAACGGCGGCATCTCGGCGGGGGCCTCCGGCGCGCCGCGCGCGCGAGCGAGTCCCTGACGAGCCGCGCCGATCAGCAGCGCGCTCAGCCCGAGCGCCAGGTGCGCCATCTGCTCGATTGCGTGTTCCAAACCGAGAGGCGGATCGGGGACGGCTGAGATCGGGTAGACGCGCGCGTGCTCGCTCATGCCTCGGATGCTACCGCGCGGAAGGATCGAGGCCGCAGGTTCCCGCGACCGGTGCGCGCCCCGCGCTCCCGAAACCGCGGCCGTGTGCAGGCCGGGCCTGTCAGACCGGAGCGCCGGGGTCCTTTCCGTCGGTGGGCAGGAACACCCGGAACGAAGCGCCGCCTCCGGGGCTTTCCTCCGTCCAGGCATGGCCGCCGTGCAACGCGGCGCACTCGGCCACGATGGAAAGGCCCAACCCGGCCCCGGGCCCAAGGGTCGAACCCCGACGATGCCGCTCGAATACCAGCTCACGCTCCTCGACGGGCACGCCTCCTCCCGCGTCGTCGACGCGCAGCAGGACGCCCGACTGCGCCTGTTCCAGCACGACGCGGACGGCTGTGCCCGGAGGCGTGTGGACGTTCACGTTCGAAAGGAGGTTTTCCAAGATTCGCTCCAGCAGGAAGGCATCCACCTCGGCCAACAGGGGATGCGCTACCAGCTCGATCGGATGATCCGGAGTGCCGACCGAATCGACAACCTGGCGCACGACCACGCTGACGTCGGTCGCCTCCGGGGGCGAAAGGAAGCCATTCCTCTCGATGCGTTGCAGGTCCAGAAAGGCAACCAGGAGGCGCTGCATGGTCGTCGTCTTGACCCGGAGACGATCGAGCATGTCCGATTGATCCGCCCTGGACATCGTCCCGACCGTCGAGCGCATCGTCATGACGATCGCGAAGACGGACGTGAGCTGGTTCCTCAGGTCGTGCGCAAGAAGGTCGAGACGCAGCGTTTCCGCGGCTCTCGCCGGTCCCGACCCGTTCGTCGCCGGTCCCGACCCGTTCGTCGCCGGCCCCGACCCGTTCGTCGCCGGCCCCGACCCGTTCGTCGCCGGCCCCGACCCGTTCGTCGAGACTGCGGTGACTGCGCTCGGAACGACCCGGCGCCGAGGCCTCGCCTTCTCTTGCTCGGCGCGCATAGAGCCATCTTCGGTCACGCCCGGCATGCCGTCTGCGCGGTTGCGTACCAAAGCCGAGACTTGATTCCTACCTATTCGCCATGGTGAGATGAGCGAGATGAGCGACGGGGTTCGATCCCTCGGGCGTGAAGTCCGTGAAACAGCCATGAGCACGGCTCCCATCTCAGGCAACCGACTGCTCGACCAGCTCCCGGAAGCCGAGCGCACCGCCATGCTCCGGGGCATGAAGCGGGTCTCCATCCCCATAGGAGAGACGCTCTTCCGGCAGGGGAGACCGGTCAGACACGTCCACTTCCCCATCAACGGCGTTCTGTCGTTGGTCACTCGCCTCTCCGACGGCTCCGCGATCGAGGTCACCACCATCGGCAACGAGGGCACGACGGCGGCCTCGGTGTTCCTGGGCGCGGCGACCTCCGCCCCGGCGGAATGCGTTGCGCAGATCGTCGGCGACCACTTGGTGATGCCCGCGGACGACTTCCGCGACGCCGTCGGCCCGACCAGTGCGCTCCACCAAGTCATGAACCACTATCTCGCGGTCCTGCTCGTTCAGGTTGGACAGGCAGTCGCGTGCAATCGACTGCACAACACGAAACAGCGCTCCGCGCGCTGGCTGCTCATGATCCACGACCGGGTGGGGTCCGACAGATTCTTCCTCACCCACGAGTTCCTCGGCTTCATGCTCGGCATACGGCGGGCCAGCGTCAGCGATGCGATGGCCACCTTACGCAAGGCCGGCCTCGTCGGCTCCGTGCGCGGTCACATCGAGATTCGCGACCGGGCGGCGCTCGAGGCGACCGCTTGCGAATGCTACACGGTCATGCACCGCGCGCACGAAGACCTGAAGTAGTGACGACGCGACGGACGACGTCTCGTACGAGGGCTCAGACCGAGCCCGGGCCGCCCATGTGACGGCCTGCCGAGCCAGCGAAGGACAGAGCATGCAACCGCAACATCGGTTCCGCCGTTCCCAACGCATGGCGGAGAAGCAAAAGGAGCGAGGGCTTCCCTCACTCCTTCGCGTGTGAAGTCGCCCGTGGCGTTCGGGCGGCACTCCCGCAGGACAAATCCTCACATAGAGCTTCGCCGATCACAAGTGCCGGGTGGCGAGGCAGCGCGACTCCCGAGCTTGCTGCCTCGGCGTTGGTCCCCCAACGAAGTTGAGGGGTGGACCCGACGGGGCTCGAACCCGTACTTCACACATCGCGGGAGGCCCACCGCCGCGCGCGACGATGACCCGCGCATGGATAAACTCCCCCGGCATGACGAGCGTGCGTGAGCGCCAAGGTGAGTACGTGCGGGGCGTGATCGAAATCGTTCTGGAGCACGGGAACGAAATGCAGGCCAGCGACGTCTTGCGCGCCCTCGCCGAGCGCCTGGAACTCACGGACTACGAGGCTGGCGACTATCCCTCTCGGCCGGGCACGCGGCGCTTTGAGAAGCTGGTTCGTTTCGCGACGATCCCCGCCGTAAAGGCAGGTTGGCTTGTGAAGACGAAGGGCATTTGGTCGGTGACAGATGCCGGTCAGGAAGCCCTACAGAAGCTTACAGATCCCCACGCTTTCCAAACCGAAGCCGTTCAACTCTATCTCGCATGGAAGGCGACGCAACCCGAACCCCCTCCCGACGATGCGGCAGAAGGCGATCCCCAGGGCGCGGTCGTTCTAGAGGAGGCAGAGGAAGCGGCGTGGCGCGAGATCGAAGAGTTCTTGCACGAGCAGAACCCCTATGACTTCCAGAACCTCGTCAAGGCATTGCTCGAGGCAATGGCTTATCACGTCGCGTGGGTGTCACCGCCGGGTCCCGACCGGGGAATCGATGTGCTCGCCTTTACCGATCCGCTGGGTGCCAGCCTTCCTCGGATCAAGGTCCAGGTAAAGCGGCGGCACGACAAGATCGGCGCGCCGGAACTTCGCTCGTTTATGGCGATCCTCGGCGAGCAAGACGTCGGAATCGTCGTGAGCCTGGGCGGATTCACCAAGGAGGCCGAGGTTGAGGCTCGGGGCCAGGAGCGTCGGCGGCTGACCCTGATCGACGCGACGAAGCTGTTCGACCTGTGGATCGGGCACTTCGATCGAATCGCGCCAAGGGACCGTCAGCTGCTGCCCCTCAAGGCCGTGTACTACCTCGACCCTGACGCCCGATAGAGGGCCATCCCGCACGGAACCTGATGCCGCTTCGGTGAGCCTGGTAGCGTGCCGGGGATGCCGCGGCTCCTGGTCCTGCTTGCGTTGGGCGCGAGCGCCTGCAGCGCAACCACTCCTCCCGTCGCCGGCACGACGACCGCTTCGGCAAGCGACCCGGCGCGATCCTCCGCGCCGGCCGCGGCCTCGGCCGGCGCTTCGGCCGGCCCCGGGGCCGAGTCGTCGACGTCGGGAAATCCCGCGCCCGGAACCGCAGGGGGAGCTGCCGCCGTCGCGCGTACGCGCCCGCCCGCGACCGGCACCTACACGTACACGCAGGACGGCGGCATCACGTTCGGCGCGCTCGAGGTCCCCTTCGATCCGACGGGAACCCTCGTCGTCTCGCCACCCAAGAACGGCGTGCAAAAGCAGGTCCGCGAATACTCCGACGACTTCACCCTGACCGAACGGTTGCGCTTCGGCGGCGACCGGGTGACGCTGCTCGCCACGGCGACGAGGTTCGGCGGCCGGGAGTACGCGTGCTCGATGGAGGAGCCGATGACGCTGGTCGCGCTCCCGCTGGAGACCGGGGACTCGTGGCGGTCCTCGTCGAGGTGCGGACGGATGAAGGTGACCATCCGCGTGAGCGTCGAGGGGACCGAGGTCGTCACGATCGGCGGCTCGGCGGTCGACACCGTCGTGCTGCACGTGCTGATCGACGTCGTCGAAGACGACGCCGAGCAGCACTCCGACGTCACCAGTTGGATCGCGCCCGAGCATTCGCTTGCGGTCAGGCTCGACGACTACACGACCGGGAAGAGCGGGGGCGTGTCGTTTTCGATCGAACGCGTTGACGAGCTGCGGTCCCTGACGCCGGCGTGACCGACGAGACGGCGGCCGCGCTCGCGCGCATCCAGGAAGCGAGCTTCGCGCGCGCGTCCGAGGCGACCCGCAACGCGTTCCCGCCCGAGCGGCGAATGACCGGCGAGGCGCTCGCCGCCTACCTCGGCGCGAAGCGCTATGCGATCCTGGGGACCGTGCGGCCCGACGGCCGGCCGCATGCGGCGCCGGTCGGGTACGCGCTCGTCGGGACGCGGTTCGTGATCGGCACGCTCCCGGACGCACAGCGAGTTCGCAACGTCCGCCATCAGCCGTCCTGCTCGCTGGTCGTGACCCACGGCGAGGACGACGAGCACGTCGTCGTGATCGCCGAGGGGACGGCCCGGCTGATCGAGCCGATGGACGCGCCGCTGGAGGTGCGCGCGCCCTTCCGGGACGACGAGGGCGCGCTGGCCTCCTGGGTCGGCCTGCTGATGGTCGTCACGCCCGAGCGGCTCCTGTCCTATGCCGCTCCCGGGGCAATCGCGCCGGATTCGCCCTGAGCCGCCCGCTGCGATAAAACCCTTCGACCATGAACGTTCTCGTATGCGTCAAGCAGATCCCCGATCCGAACAATCCCTACGAGCTGGTGGACGGTCGGATCAAGCGCACGGGCGGCACGAACGTGCTCGACCCGGGCGACGAGTTCGGCGTCGAAGCCGCGCTGCAGTTGACCGAGTCCGGCGGCGGCGAGGTGACGGTCCTTTCGATGGGGCCGGACCACGCGATGGAGGCAATCCGGCGCGCCCTGTCGATGGGCGCGCACAAGGGCATCCTCGTCACCGACCCGCAGCTCGAAGGCGCCGACGGGCTGGCCACCGCGCGCGTCCTGGCGGCGGCGATCAAGCGCGAAAGCTACGACCTCGTGATCGCGGGTGTCGAGTCCACCGACGGCTCGACCGGCACGGTGCCCGGCACCGTGGCCGAGCTGCTCGGCCTGCCGCAGGCGACCTTCGCCAAGGAGCTTGACGTGAAGGACGGCACGCTGCACGTGCAGCGCCAGACCGAGAAGGGCTACGACGACGTCGAGTGCGCGCTGCCGGCGCTCGTCACCGTGACGGCCGGCGTCAACGAGCCGCGCTACCCCACCTTCAAGGGGATCATGCAGGCGAAGTCCAAGCCGGTCGAGCAGCTCACCGTGGCGGACCTCGGCTTGAGCGCGGACGACGTGCGCGCGACGCAGTCGATCGCCAAGATCGAGCCGGCGCCGGCGCGCGGCGCGGGCGAGAAGTTCGAAGACGACGGGACCGGCGCGGCCAAGATCGCGGAGTTCCTCAAGGAAGCCAAGGTCATCTAAGGAGGGTCGGGCCGGCGCGCCGGCCGCAAAGCGATGGCGAAGATCTGGGTGTACGGCGATCCCACTCCGGGGTCCACCGGGTACAAGACGACGCTCGAGCTGCTGACGATGGCGCGCGAGCTGGGCGGCGAGCTGGAGGCCGTCGTCCTGGGGCCGGGCGCGACCGAGGCGGCGGCGACCTTCGGTGAGTACGGAGCGACGAAGGTGTTCGCGAGCGACGACGCGGCCTACCACGACGTGATCGCGTCGGCGGCGGCGCACGCGCTCGCGACGCTCGCGGCCGAGCACGCGCCGAACGTCGTCCTGTTCCCGATGACCTACGAGGCCCGCGACGTCGCCTCGCGCCTGTCGGCCAAGACCGGCTCGGCGCTGATGAGCAACGCGACCGGCGTGCCCTCGGTCGACTCGGCGCAGACCGCGATCCTCGGCGGCGCGCAGATCGTGGACGTGTCCTTCGAAGGTCCCGACCCGAAGATCGTGCTCATCCGTCCGAAGTCCGCGGAGGCGTCGCCCTCCGGCGGCACCGCCGAGGTCGTCCCGGTGACGATCGACCTCGCCGGCGTCGCCGGCGCGAAGGTCACCGCCCGCCACGAGAAGGAAGCCGAGGGCATCCAGCTCGAAGACGCGCCGGTCGTCCTCAGCGGCGGCCGCGGTCTGCAGGACCCGTCGAACTTCTCCCTGCTCGACGACCTGGCCGCGGCCATCGGCAACACCGCCGTCGGCGCGACGCGCGCGGTCGTGGACGCGGGCTGGGTTCCCTACGCCATGCAGGTCGGGCAGACCGGCAAGACGGTCAAGCCGAAGGTCTACGTCGCGATCGGCATCAGCGGCGCCACGCAGCACATCGTCGGCATGAAGTCCTCGGACCGCATCATCGCGATCAACAAGGACCCCGACGCGCCGATCTTCTCGCTGGCCGACCTCGGGATCGTCGGCGACGCGCTGAAGATCGTCCCGCAGCTCACCGAAGAGGTCAAGGCGCGCAAGGGCTGATGGGCGCGCCGGACGGCGCGCGCGGGCTGGTTCGCGGGCCCGGGTGCTCGCTCTGGATCGAGCGCATCGGCGCGGGTGAGCCGGTCACCGTCTTCGCCCACGGGCTCGGGTCCTCGCTGGAGGACGTGCGCCACCTGACGATCCCCGTCCACGGCACGCGCGTGCTCTTCGACTTCAGGGGCCACGGGCGCAGCTCGGCCGACGCCGAGTCCTTCGATCACGAGGCGATGGCGGCCGACCTGCGATTCGTCGTGGACCACGCCGGCGCCACGCGCGCGCTCGGCGTCTCGCTGGGCGCCGCCGCGATCCTGCCGCTGCTGGAACGGCTCGAGCAGGCGGTGCTCGTCATGCCGAGCCAGGTCGACGGCCCGTGCCCGAACCGGGACGGCGAGCTGGAGATGGCGCGCATGCTCGAGACGCTGCCGCTTGACGAGGTCGCCGAGCACGTCGCGGACCCGCGCCGGTCGGCGCTCGCGGCGGACCCGCGCTGGGCCGGGCAGATCCGGGCGCAAGTCTTGCGCATGAACGCCACCGGCGTCCCGCGCGCCATGCGCGCCTATGCCGGCGGGACGCCGCCCGTCGCCGATCGCGCGGTGCTCGCGCGGGCGACGGCCGCGGTGCTCGTCGCCGGCCACGAAGGCGACCCGACGCACCCGGCGGACGTCGCGCGAGAGCTGGCCAGCCTCATCCCGAACGCGCGCGCGTCGATCTGGCCGGAGCCCTTCCAAATGTGGATCGAGCGGCGCGACGAGTTCACCGATCTCGTCGCCGGCTTTCTGAACTCCTCGGCGCCGCGCGCGGCGTGAGCCGTTACACGACTCGCGTAATCCGCCGGTCCACGAACGCCGCGTACCTGTCCTGTCCGAGCGGGCTCAGGTGGAACCCGTCGCTCGCGAACCACTCGGGGTGGTCCTTGCTGTACCGGTTCCAGCCGATCACGTAGGCGTTCGCGTGCCGCTTGGCGCACGCCCGCAACTGGACGTTGTTCGGCTTGCGCCACGATCGCGGGACCTTCAGCGTCGCGAAGAACACGGAGCGCCAGCTTCCCGCGGCCCGCACCGCGTCGTCGCAATCCGCGGCCAGCACACGGCCGTTGTTGCCGAGGTGGATGAAGACCACGCGCGGCAGGACGCCCCGGCGCTTCCAGTACCGAACCCGGTTGTCGGCCGCGTAGAACTGCCGCGAGACGTCGGCGTCCACCCGCCGGAACCCCGCGTCCTCCTTCAGCTCGTCGCGCGCCCCGAGCATCACCGAGTCCCCGATCGCGAGCCGCTTCGGCGCTGCGCTCGCCGGCTGGGCGTTCGCCGCGATCGCCGCGAGGGCGAGGGCTCCGGCAACCGTCCGGCGCGCCACCGACACCTACTTCGGCGGCATGCGGAGCGCGCCGTCCAGGCGGATGGTCTCGGCGTTGAGGAACTGGTTCTCGCAGATGTGCCGGACGAGCGCCGCGAACTCGCTCGGCTCGCCGAGCCGGCTCGGGTGCGGGATGCCCGCCGCGAGCGCGTCGCGCGCCTCTTGCGGCAGCAGCGCGAGCATCGGCGTGTTCATCGTGCCGGGCGCGATCGTGCAGACGCGAATGAGCCGGGCCGCGAGGTCGCGCGCGACCGGCAGCGTCATCGACACCACGCCGCCCTTCGACGCCGCGTAGGCGACCTGGCCGATCTGGCCGTCGAAGGCGGCGATCGAAGCCGTGTTCACGATCACGCCGCGCTCGCCGTCGATCGGCTCCTGGCTCACCATCTGGGCCGCGGCGAGCCGCGTCATGTTGAAGGTGCCGATGAGGTTGACGGTGACGACCTTGGCGAAGAGATCGAGCGGGTGCGGACCGTCCTTGCTCACCGTTCGCTGCGCCCACGCGACGCCCGCGCAGTTCACCGCGACGTGGAGCGCCCCGAAGGCGCCCACCGCCGTCTGGACCGCGGCGCGACCGTCCTCCTCGCTCGTGACGTCGATGGGCGCGAACCGCGCGCGCTCCCCAAGCTCCTTGGCGACCGCTTCGCCCTCCGACGTCGGCAGGTCGGCGATCACGACGCTCGCGCCGCCCGCAAGCAGCGCCTCGACCGTCGCCCGTCCGAGCCCCGATGCTCCACCCGTCACCAACGCCGATTTGCCCCGCACGTCCATGGCCGAAACCTCCCGCTGGAAAACGCCCAGTCTACCGAGCCGGCGACGCGTACCCACCGCGCGCGCCGATATCCTTGCCCTTGTGAACGGCGTACACGTCTACGACGTCGACGAGGCCACGTTCGAGCGGGACGTCCTGCAACGCTCGAAGGAGGTCCCCGTCGTGGTCGACTTCTGGGCCGCCTGGTGCGGACCGTGCCGAACGCTCGGCCCGATGCTGGAGCGACTCGCGACGCAGGCGCAGGGCGACTGGGTGCTGGCGAAGGTCGACGTCGACCGCAACCCGGGCCTGGCCGGCGCGTTCGGCGTCCAAGGGATCCCCGCCGTTCGCGCGTTCAAGGACGGCCTGGAGGTCGACGAGTTCGTCGGCGCGCTGCCGGAGGCGAGCGTGCGCCGGTGGCTCGCGCAACTCGGGCCGTCCGAGGCCGACCTGGCGATGGAAGCCGGCGGGCGGGCGGAGGAGGCAGGCGATCTCGATCGCGCGCTCGAGTCCTACCGCGAGGCGCTCGGGCACGAGCCGGGACGAACCGAGGCCAAGGCCGCCGTCGAGCGCGTGGAGCTGGCTCAGCGCGTGGGCACCGCGGACCGCACGGCGCTCGAAGCCCGCCTCGCGGAGAATCCCGCGGACGTCGAGGCCCGAACCGCGCTCGCCGACGCGCTCTTCGCGGCCGGCGCGATCGGCGAGGCGTCGGCCCTGCTGGTCGACGGGATCCGCGCGGGCCTCGACCGAAACGCGCTCCGAACGCACCTCGTCCGGCTCCTGGACACGCTCAGCCCCGAGGATCCGCGCGCGCTGGAAGCTCGCCGCGAGCTGGCCGGCGCCCTGTTCTGACAGGCCGCGCTGTCCGCGCGAGAGGCCACACAGGTCGCCGGGGCGTTCAAGGTCCTTTCGGACCCCGCGCGACTGCGGCTGCTCAGCCTGATCGCGGCTCAGCCCGCAGCCGAAAGCTGCGTGTGCGACCTTGCCCGGCCCGCGCGGCTCTCCCAGCCGACCGTCAGCCACCACCTCAAGGTGCTCCACGAAGCGGGGTTCCTCACGCGCGAGAAGCGCGGGACGTGGGTGTACTACCGGGTCGAGCCGCGCGCCCTGCAGATCCTGCGCGGGGTCCTGGAGACGCCGGTCCCGCGGCTCGCCGTCACACAGGCGAGCGTTGCCGGACCTACCCAGACGAAGATGGGAAGGTAGGCCCGCGCGGATCGGTCGGTCGACCGATGGCCGGCGCGGCGCGCGAGTGCGACACTCGACGGCCATGGACACCATCGCAACGCTCGCGCGCACCACCCCCGTCACGCGGGACCGCTTCGTCGACCTGCTTCGCGCCGCTTCCATCGCGGTCGTGGTGCTCGGCCACTGGCTGCTCGCCGTCGTCGCCTTCGAAGGCGGCGTGTTCACCGGGCAGAACGCGCTCGCGGTCGTCCCGTGGGCGCAATGGCTGACCTGGGGCCTCCAGGTGATGCCGCTGTTCTTCTTCGCGGGAGGCTTCGGCAACTTCGTCGCATGGCGATCGCGACGCGACTACGGAACGTTCGTTCGCTCCCGCTTCCGGCGGCTGCTCGGCCCGACCGCGGTATTCGCCGGCGTGTGGCTCGCGACCGTCGTGGCGATCCGCGCGGCCGGCGTCAGCACGGGCTTCTCCGCCGAGCTGGCGACGCTCGTGGCAATCCCGCTCTGGTTCCTAGGCGTCTATCTCGTAGTCGTGCTGATGGCGCCCGCGCTGATTCGCGCACACGAACGCTACGGCGCGCGCGTGCCGCTCGCGCTGCTCGCCGGCGCCGCGGTCGTCGACGGCGCGAGCCGGCACTTCGGGGCGCCCGTCGGACCGCTCAACTATGCCCTGGTCTGGCTGGTTCCCCATCAACTCGGCTTCCTGCTCGCCGACGGCTCGTTCGACCGCGCCGGCCGCGCGGCCGTGGCGGGGCTCGCCGCGATCGGCGCCGGCGTCGTCGTCACGTTCGCCGCAACCGGCCTGTACCCGGTGAGCATGGTCGGCGTACCGGGAGCGGCGGACTCCAACAACGCCCCGCCGACGCTCGCGCTCGCGATGCACGGGCTCTGGATGGTGGGCCTGGCGCTGCTCGCCCGGCCGGCCGTCAACCGCTGGCTGCGGCGTGAGCGTCCGTGGCGAGCCGTCGTCGCGGCGAACACCGTCGTCATGACCCTGTTCTTGTGGCACATGACCGCGCTGGTGGTGGGCGCCGTGGTGCTGTTCCCGGCCGGCCTGCCACAGCCCGAACCCGGTTCGGGCGCGTGGTGGGCGCTCCGGCCGGCGTGGATGCTCGCGCTTGCCGCCTTCCTCGCGGTGTTCGTGGCTCTGTTCGCGCGCCTGGAGGTCCGGAGCCTTCGGGCGACTCGGCCGCGCGCCGCCTCCTCGCGGACGACGGTGGCCGGAGCGCTGCTTGCGACCGGCGGCATGATCGGCATCGCGATCGGCGGGCTCGTCCCCGGCGTTCCGATGCTCGCGCTTGCCGTCGGCGTGGCCACGCTGCGCGCCGCCGGATAGCGCGCGCGGGCGCGTCCTTGCTTCGGCGATCCCGGTCGCGGAGAATGCGCGCGGAGGTGGCCCATGGCCTACTGCTCGAACTGCGGGAACCAGATATCCGATTCCGCCGTGGCCTGCCCGAAGTGCGGCCATCCGGGGCCGGGAGCGGCGCCGGCCGTGGACCTGACGCGGCTCGGGGGGCCGGTGGCGAACGCGCCGCTCGCCGAATGGGGAACGAGAGTGGGCGCCTACCTGATCGACGCCGTGATCATCGTCGGCATCCTCCTGCTCCTCCTTGCGCTCGGCATCGCCACCGAGTCGCTGGGACCGTTCCTGCTCCTCGGGTCCTTCGCCCTCGTGTCGGTCGTCTACAAACCCGTCATGGAGGGAGCGAGAGGCCAGACGCTGGGCAAGATGGCGCTCAACATCAGGGTGGTTCGAGCATCCGACGCCGGACCGATCGGTTACGGGGAAGCCTTCATGCGTTGGTTCATCATGGCGATCGCCGGCTTCGTTCCCCTCGGCACGCTGGTCGACCTCCTCTGGCCCTTGTGGGACCGATACAAGCAGTGCCTGCACGACAAGGTGGCCAAGACCATCGTCGTCAAGGCGTAACCGTGGGCGCCTGCTAGTGTCCCGGCCATGGCTGGGATCGAAGACGCGATCGCGGATCTGAAGGCGGAGCACGACGAGATCGACCGCCTGCTCACCGACCTCAGGGACGAGCAGTGGTCCCTCACGACGACGCCGGAAGGCTGGGACATCCGCGACCAGGTCTCGCACTTGGCCGACACGAACGAGATCTGCGTCGACACCGTGCTCGGCGGGCCGCGCCCGCTCAACGAGTACGCCAAGGAGTTCTCCTCGCCGGACGCGCTCACCGAATCGGGGTGCGAGCGGGGCCGGGCCATGACGCCGCAGCAGGTGCTGGCCTGGTTTCGCGACTCCGCGAGCGGGGTGCGCGCCGCGCTCACGGAGTGCGACCCCGGCGTCCGCATCAACTGGGGCCTCGGGATGAGCGCGCGGATGATGGTGACCGCACGGTTGATGGAACACTGGGCGCACCATTACGACATCCGGCGTGCGCTCGGACTGGGGCCGTCGATATCACCGCGCCTGAAGAGCATCGCCTTCCTGTCGCTGCGCGCGGTCCCCTACGCGCTCGGCTACGCCCAGGCGCAGCAGCCGCCCGGCACGTTGCGCGCGACCCTGACCTTCGGCGACGAAACGTGGGAGCTTGGACCGGCCGACGCCGACAACGCCGTCACCGGCGACGCGCTCGAGTTCTGCCTGCTGGGCGTGCGGCGCGCGACGCGCGACGAGACCTCGCTGAAGGCCGAAGGCCCGCTCGCCGAAGCGGCCCTCGACAACCTGCGCGCCTTCCTCTAGGCGCCGGGCTACAACTCGAGCCGGTAGGCCTCGATCACCAGGCCGTCATCGGTCACGAGGTCGAACTCGGGGGTGCGGATGAAGCCCATGCGGACGTACAGCTCGCGGGCGACGGCCATGAACTCGGTCGTGTGCAGGCCGAGCGCCCGCGCGCCGAACATCAGCGCGCGGTCGATGCACTCCTGCGTGAGGCGGCGCCCGATTCCCGCCCCGCGCGCGCCGGGATGCACGGCGAGCAGGCGCACGCCCGCCACCGTGTCGTCCCAGCCTTCCTCGTAGGCCTCGCCCGGCCGGTAGAACGTGACCGTTCCCACCAGGCGGCCGCCCGATTCGGCGACCAGCACGTCCGCCAGCTCCATGCGCTCGGCGACGTTCAGCATGGACTCCCGATACTCGCGATAGAGCGTCCACCGCTCGGCACCCAAGGCGCGTTGCTGCTCGTCGTACATGGAATAGGCGGCGTCGATGACCTCGGCGACGGCGACGGCCTCGTCGGGGCGAGCGTCGCGGATCGTCACGTCGATGATGGCCATGGCGAGCCGGAAGCCTACCGCCGGCCCCAGCCCCCGCCGCCGGGCGTCTCGACGATCACCACGTCGCCCTTCTCGACCTCGACCGTGCACTTGTCGGGCAGCTCCCGCTTGGCGCCGCCGCGGACAAGCGCGTTGCGGCCGGCCGCGCCGTCCGCGCCGCCCGCCAGGCCCCACGGGCGCGACGATCGTCGCTCGGTCTGCAGCGTCAGCGTCGCCCGATCGGCGAGGATCTCGACCTCGCGCCTGATTCCCATGCCGCCGCGCCAGCGACCGGCTCCGCCGCTTCCCTCACGCAGCTCCGAGCGAAGGACGCGCAGCGGGTAGGCGTACTCGATGGCCTCGGCGGGCGTGTTCTTCGTGTTGGTCATGCCGGTGTGCACGCCGTCCATCCCGTCGCGATCCGGGCGCGCTCCCTGCCCGCCCGCGATGGTCTCGTAGTAGGCGAAGGAATCGTTGCCGATCAGCAGGTTGTTCATCGTTCCCTGGGAGGCTGCGGGCACGCGCGCCGGGATCGCCTCGGCGAACGCGCCGAGCAGCACGTCCACGATCCGCTGCGAGGTTTCGACGTTGCCCGCGGCGACCGCGACCGGCGGGCGGGCGTTCACCAGGCTTCCCGGGGGCGCGATCACGACGACCGGCCGCATGCTCCCGATGGTCGGCGGCACGTCAGGTCCGGTCAGCGCGCGCACGACGAAGGTCACCGCCGACACGGTCACCGGCAGCACGGCGTTCACGTTCCCCTCGACCTGCGCGTCGGTGCCGGTGAAGTCGACCGTCAGCTCGTCGCCCTCGATGCGAACGCGCACCGCGATGCTCGCGGGACCGCGGCCTGCTCCGGCCGAATCCATCCGGTCGGCGAAGCTCCACTCGCCGTCGGGAAGAGCGGCGATGCCCGCGCGCACGGCTCGCTCGCCGTAGTCGATGAGCGCTCGCATCGCGGTCGCCAGCGCCGCCGGACCCATGCGCGCGGCGAGCGAGCGCATGCGCGCGGCGCCCACGGCGTTCGCGCCCGCTTGCGCCCGCAGGTCGCCGAGTCGCTCCGCCGGAGCGCGCGACCCGTTCACCACGCGGCCGATCACGTCCTCGACCGGCTCGCCCGCGCGCCACGCGAGCGTGGGCGCGACGCGAACGCCCTCCTCGTCAACGGTGGTCGCCCCGCCGGGCATCGACCCGGGCGCCGCGCCGCCCACGTCGGCGTGGTGCGCACGGTTCGCTACGTAGCCGACGCGCTCGCCTTCGAAGAACACCGGCGAGACGAGGGTGATGTCGTTCAGGTGCGTCCCCCCGGCGAAGGGGTCGTTCACCATGACCACGTCGCCGTCGGCGAGCGACGGGAACGCCGCCAGCGACGCCTCGATGCTCGCGGGCATCGCCCCGAGGTGAACGGGGATGTGCTCGGCCTGCGCGCACATCTCGCCGGCGGCGGTCGCAAGCGCGCACGAGCAGTCCGCGCGTTCGGTGATGTTGGGCGAGTGCGCCGTTCGCCGGAGCGCGACGCCCATCTCCTCGGCGACGCCCGCGAGCGCGTGCCGCACGACCTCCAGTCCGAGCGCGTCCATCACGTCCGCCGCAGCACGAGCAGCCCGCGCTCGTCTCGGTCGCCCGACCAGCCCTCGCTCACGACGACCGTGGCGCCGTCCGCCGGCAGCACGACCGGCCCTTCCACGTGCGCCGGCTTCCCGCGCGCGGGCAGCGACACCGAGGGCGCGGCGCCGCTCGCCGACGCGCGGAACGTGACGCACTCGACCGGCTCTCCCGGCGCCGTCCAGCCGAAGCGCGCATGGTGCTCGCGCTCGAACGCAGTACGAAAGCGTGCGAGGTCGTCGGCCGCCACGTTGACCTCGTGCGCCTGCCCCTGGTAGCGAACGTCGACCGAGCGAGCGCACCGCTCGACCTCGGCGCCCTGGTCGTTCACGGCCTTGACGGCCCGCTGCTCGACCTCGATCAGCGCCGCCTCCATCGCGCCGACGGCCGGATCGACCATCGGGCGCGAGACCGACGCGTCGCCGGTGAGCGGCGCCGCGAGCAGCCCGAGCGCGGAGAGCATGCCCGCCGCGGGCGGGACCAGGACGGTTCGCATCTCCAGATCGTCGGCGAGCGCCGTCGCGTGCATCGGGCCGGCGCCCCCGAACGCGACCAGCGCGAAGTCGCGGGGGTCGCGGCCGCGCTCGACCGTCACGACCCGGATCGCCGCGGCCATCGCCGCGCGCGCGACGGCAAGGCCCGCCCGCGCGGTGTCCTCGACGCCCGTCCCGAGGCGCCGTGCCAGCGCGCCGATCGCGTCGCGCGCCGCCGCGCCGTCCAGCACGACGCCGCCGTCGAGCGTCTGCTCGAGGTGACCCAGCACGACGTGCGCGTCGGTAACGGTCGGCTCGGCGCCGCCGCGCCCGTAGCACGCCGGGCCCGGATCGGCGCCCGCGCTGCGCGGGCCCGCTCGCAACGCCCCCGCGTCGTCGATCCACAGCACGCTGCCACCGCCGGCGCCGACCGTGTGCACCGCGAGCGCCGACGTTCCGAAGGGCAGGCCGCCGATCGCGGACGCCCTCGCCAACGCGGCCTCGCCGTCCTCCGCGAGGCACACGTCGGTCGACGTGCCGCCCATGTCGAAGGTCACGATGTCGCCGAACCCGGCCGCGGCGGCGACCAGCGCCGCGCCGCGCACCCCGGCGGCCGGGCCCGACAGCAACGTGTGCACCGGCTCGCGAGCGGCCGCGGGCGCGCTCATCGTCCCGCCGCCCGATCGCATCACGACCACCGGCGCCGCGACACGTTCCGTCAGGCGCTCGACGTAGCGCTCGACCACGGGACCCACGTAGGCGTCGAGCGCCGTCGTCGACGCGCGCTCGTATTCGCGCACCTCCGGGAGCACCTCCGAGGACAGCGAGACGCGCAGGGACGGAGCGACCTCGGCGCACAGCTCGCGCACGCGCCGCTCGTGCGAAGGGTCCACGAAGGAGAACAGGAAGCACACCGCGACCGACTCGCATCCCGCCGCCACGAGCGCCGCGATCGCCGCGCGCGCGCCCTCCTCGTCCAGCGGCGTCACGACCGACCCGTCCCCGGCCACTCGCTCGCGCACGCCCATGCTGTCCTCACGCGCGACGACCGGCGGCGGCCGGTCGGCGAACAGGTCGTAGAGCGCGGGCCGGTCTTGCCGTCCGATGAGCAGCAGGTCCCGGAACCCGTCGGTGGTCAGCAAGCCGGTGCGCGCTCCGCGCCGCTCGAGCACCGCATTCGTGGCGACCGTCGTGCCGTGCGCCACCACCGCGACGAGCGGCCCGCCCGCGGCCTCCACGACGTGGTCGAGCGCGCGCGCGAACCCCTCGCTCTGGTCGGCGGGCGTCGACGGGACCTTGCCCGTGAACAGCATGCCGTCCAGCTCGAGCACGACGTCGGTGAACGTGCCGCCGACGTCGATTCCGACGCGCGCAGATCGAGCCATCGCGCAAGTATGCGCAGCGAGCGGCGCCCGTGCTACAACCGCTCGCCATGGCGAAGACCGCGGTCGTGACCGGAGCGTCCTCCGGGATCGGCGCGGCGTGCGTGCGCCGCCTCGCCCGCGACGGCTTCGAGGTGATCGCGGGCGCGCGCCGCACCGACCGGCTGGAGGCGCTCGCCGGCGAGACCGGCTGCCGGTGGATGCACCTGGACGTCACGGCCCCGGAGAGCGTCGAGGCGTTCGCGAGCGCGGTGGCCGCCTGCGACCTGCTCGTCAACAACGCGGGCGGCGCCAAGGGGCTCTCGACGATCGCCGAGGCGCTCGACGAGCACTGGATCTGGATGTGGGAGACCAACGTGCTGGGCCTGATGCGCACGACGCGCGCGCTGCTGCCCGCCCTCGTGGCGAGCGGCGACGGGCACGTCGTCACGATCGGCTCCATCGCCGGCGTCGAGACCTACCCCGGCGGTGCGGGCTACACCGGCGCGAAGCACGCCGCGCACGCGCTGTCGGAGACGTTGCGCCTGGAGCTTCTGGGCCGGCCGGTCCGCGTGACCGAGATCCAGCCGGGCCTGGTCGAGACCGAGTTCTCGCTCGTTCGCTTCGACGGCGACGCCGAACGAGCCGCGAAGCTCTACGAGGGCATGACGCCCCTGACGGCGGATGACGTCGCCGACTGCGTCGCGTGGGCGGCCACCCGCCCGAGCCACGTCAACGTCGACACGATCCTGGTCAGACCGCGCGACCAGGCGCGCGCCACGCTCGTCCACCGTTCGACCTGACCCCGAACCGCGAAGAAAGAAACGGACACACCGGGGCGAGTTCGCCGATAGCGGCAACAACGCAGTCCAAGACCGCTCGTTAGACCCTTCGAGGCGCCCCGACCCGCGCCCGCCCACGGAACCGTGAAACGACGCCAGCACGTGCGCATGCTCGCCGGCGCCGCGGCCTTGGTGGCCGTCGCCGGCTCGCTCGCGCCTGCCTCCGCGACGATCGGAAAGACCGAGCGTGCGTCGGAGCGCAAGGGCGGCGGCCAGGCCAACGGGCCTTCGCCGGCCATCACGGTGCCCGACCTGACGAGCCCGGCCATGTCGCTCGACGGGCGCTACGTCGCCTTCTCATCCGATGCGACCAACCTCGTCGAGGGCGACTCCAACGGCGTCGCGGACGTCTTCGTGAAGGACCGGGGCGACGGCCTCCATAAGAAGAGCGGCGGCGGCCTCGTGCGCGCGTCGGGCGGCGGCGGCGGCAAGCAGGCCAACGGCCCGTCCTACTCGCCGGCGATGTCGGTGGACGGCCGATGGCTGGCGTTCGTCTCGGAAGCGACCAACCTCGTGCAGGGCGACACGAACGGCGTCGCGGACGTCTTCCTGCGCGACATGAAGCGTGGCACGATCCGGCTCGTGTCGCGCAGACGCGGCGGAGCCCAAGCGAACGGACCGAGCAACCGGCCGTTCGTATCGCTCTACGGCGACTGGATCACCTTCGACTCGGCGGCGACCAACCTGGCGGCGGGTGACGACAACCGTCACGCCGACGCGTTCGTCTACACACGCCGCTCGCGCGCGATCGAACGAATCGTCCCGCCCGCGATCGAGCCCGAGCCCTCCTCCCCGCTCCAGGTCTGGACCGAGCAGGCGACCATCGGTTACAACGGCCGCCACGTCGCCTACCTGCGTCGTGCGCGGCGCGCGCCGTTGCGGCCCCTTGAAGCGGCCGAACAGCAGGGCGGACCCGAGATCACGCCGGACGTGGCCGGCGACGGCACGAGCGGGATGTGGTCGTCCGACGTCCTCATCCTCAATCGAGACAAGGACACGACCAGGATGGTGCGCGCGGTGCCGCGCGACGGGAAGTACCGGATGTTCTTCGACGCCCCCGCCCTCGCGGCCGACGGAAGGCACATGGCGATGGTCGCGTGGAGCGTGATCGACTCCGACTCCGCGGCGAAGAACGTCAACGGCGAGCATGAGTTCCCCGTCGAGAAGGACGGCTTGGCCGCCAACCCGCTCGACCAAAGGAACGTCTACCTCTACGACCGCGTCGGCAAGGGCGCGCCGCAGAACATGTCGCGCGGGCTGCTCGGCCTTCCCGCCGACGGCGACAGCTACAACCCGCAGATCTCCTCGCAGGGCCATGCGATCGCCTTCGCCTCCGACGCGACGAACCTGATCCCCGGCGACGGCAACGGAGCGACCGACGTCTTCCTTGTGGACACGCGCGAGCGGGCGCTCGGTCGCGTCTCGGTCGGACCCAAGGCCGCCGAGATCGGCGGCGCATCGACGCGGCTCGCGATGTCCTACGACGCGCAGCACGTCGTCTTCGCTTCGGCCGACGGCGGCGTCGCGACCGGAGACTCCAACGCCGTTTCCGACGTCTTCGTGCACGATCGGACGCTGATCCCCAACCGCGCGCCGATCCTCAAGCCGCTGGAGCGCGACGTGTACACCGTCAACCCGCTGGAAGAGACCCACCTGAAGCTCAAGGCGCGCGACCGGGACGACGACCCGCTCCGGTTCGGCATCCCGTTCGTCATCGCCCCGGTGACCGAGCTTCCCGCGGGCGGATTGAAGGTCACACCCAAGCCCACGAGCGACGTGCCGGACGGCATGTCGATCGACCCCCGCACCGGCGACTTCCGGTGGACGCCGGCGCCCGCCCAAGCGGGCCCGTGGGTGATCCTGTTCTGGGTCGGGGATCCTCGCGGAGCCGTCGCCCCGGCCGATGCGGAGAAGGGAATCGCCGGCTCGTACCTGGTGGTCAAGGTCGTCGTGCGCAGCGCGTCGCAGTTCGCGGCCTGCACGGCGTCGGCCACCTGCTGACGCGCCGGTCTTGACCGGCGCCGGAGACCCGGCGACCATCCCGGGCGTGCACTGCCCGATCTGCGGTTCCCCGTCGGACCCCGTCGCCCGTCCGCACCCGTACGTCTACGCGCGATGCCGCGACTGCGGCGCGTACTTCGTCGATCCGATGCCCTCGCCGGACCAGGTCGCCGGGTCACATTACGACGAGGTCTACTACGCCTCGGCCGAGCCGCGGCCGGACGAAGACGCCTGGAACCGCGGCGCCAGGCGTGCAGCCCGGCACCGGCTCGGCTGGATCGAGCAGGCCGCCGGCGCGAAGGGCCGGTTCCTCGACGTGGGGACCGGAACCGGTTTCCAGCTCGCGGCGGCGCGAGACGCGGGATGGGAGGTCGAGGGCGTGGACGTGAGCGCGCGCGCCGTTGCGTTCGCGCGCGACACGCTGGGCGTTCCGGTGCGGCTCGGTACGCTCGAACAAGCGGGCTTCGCAGACGAAACGTTCGACGCGGTCTCGCTCACGCACGTGCTGGAGCACGTGCCCGACCCGGTTGGGCTGCTGACCGAGGTCGCGCGGATCCTGCGGCCGAACGGGGTCGCGGCGATCGCGGTGCCGAACTCGCGCGCGCTGGTCAACGCCGCCTACAACCTGGTGCACCGGGCGCGAGGGCGCTACCGGCGGGACAAGTTCGCGTGCGGGCTCTGGCCCCCCGACCATGTGATCGGCTTCGACGCGCGCAGCCTCCGGGAAGTGATCGTGCGGTCGGCGCTGCGTCCGCTCGAGCTTGTCGTCACCGGAAAGGGCGATCCCGATCGCTACCCGATGGCGTCATGGGGAAGAGGGACGCGCGCGCTGGAGCGACCTCTGGAATGGATCGGGCGCGTGGTGGGGCGCGGATCCATCCTCGAGTCGCTCAGCGCGCGCGGTGCTTCCTAGACGTCGATCGAACGCGAAGCGCCCACTTCGATCTTGCGCGGCTTCGCCGTGGCCGCCTTCGGGATCGAGATGGTCAAGACCCCGTTGTCGAACGCGGCCTCGATCCCGTCCGCCTCCACGTCGCGTGGCAGCGTGAGGGACCGCTGGAACTTCCCGTAGCTGCGCTCCACGCGATGGTAGGACGTGCCTTCCTTCTCCTCTTCGAAGGAGCGCTCGCCGGTGACGGTGAGCACGTTCCGGTCGAGGTTCACGTCCACGTCCTCCGAGCGAAGACCCGGCAGATCGAGCGTCAGCGTGAAGCCGTCTTCGGCCTCGGCGACGTCCATGGCCGGCGTCCAGCGCGTCACTTGGGTGTCCGGCGCGAGCGAGCCGAACTCGCCGAACATGCGGTCGATCTCGGCCCTCATCCCGGCGAAGTCACGGACCGGCGACCACCGAACGAGACGAGTCATGTCTCTCCACCTCCTCAGTTTCTCCCCAGGGCTGGGGAGGCCCCGGGGCGCTGCTTATATGAGCGGCAGTAGTTTAGAATCTTGAGCGTAGTGCTGTCAACCAGGCCACCTTGGGGGCGTATACGCCGAGGTAGGGCACTAGATACTCCGACCATAGTTTTCAATCCGCACGAACCGCTACATTGGACGATTGACCCAGTCCGGCGTGACGTGGATACTGCCGCTGAGCCAACGAATGAGACCTCGCAGCCGCCGCCCGTCGCGCTCCCGATGGACCTTCATATCCGAGCGAGGAGCCTCGAGCCCGGAGTACGCCGTGCTCCTAGGCTTGATCTTCGCAGTCATCGTCGCCGCCGTCCTTTGGCTCGGGCACACGACCCGCGACACCTTTGACGACGCATCCGGAGGCATCAACAACCCGACCGCGATCAGCGGCGGAGGATCCGGCGGGGGCTCGTCCGGCGGGGGGTCGGGCGTCACCGATCCTGGCTCCGGCTCGGGCGGCTCCGGCGGCTCCGGTGGTTCGGGGTCCGGTGGTTCGGGGTCCGGCGGTGGATCGGGGGGAACCGGGGGTGGCGGCTCCGGGTCCGGAGGCGGCGTAACGACGGGAACGGGCACGAGCGGAACCGGCGGCGGCTCGGGCGGCGGCTCGAGTGGGGGTTCCGGCGGCCTCGGTTCGGATTCGACCGTCGCAGGAGCGAAGGTCACGCGAGGCGACTCCGGCTCGGGATACGGTTCGGGCTCTGGATCTGGATCTGGATCCGGTTCGGGCTCCGGCTCGGGCGGTGGGACGTTCGTCGCCGACTCGTCGGGCGAGAGCAGCTCTGACGGCGCCGGGGTCGCGATCGGCCCCGAGGCGCAGTCTCGCGCAGCCGGACTCGACAGCACCTTCATCCGCTTCCTGCTCTCCCTGCTGGCGATAGCGCTGATCGTCCTGGCCGCATGGAGCATCAACCGCGTGCTCGAAGAGCGCCGGAAACCGGCTGCTTACCGGCAGTACTGAGCCGCGCGCGGCCTTAGTCGTCGACCGTGTCGATGCCGAGGTGCTCGAGCCGCTCGCGATGACGGCCCAGCAGCTCCAGCACGACCTCTTTCACGGCCGCGTCTCCTCCGAGCACCGTCTCGAGACGGTTCGACGCCAGCAGCGCGTCCCGGAACCGGTTGAGCGCCTCGCCGACCAACACCGCCGTGTGGCGTCTGATCGACTGCTGCGCGTCGCGACCGTCCTTGAGGGCGGACCTGATCTGGTCCAGGGCGAACTCCTCCTGCTCGGTGCGGCCCGTCAGCGCGTCGCGCACCGCCGACGCAGTCGGTTCGGGGAGGCGCGAGGTGAGGATGTCGGCGAAATCGGTCGTGATCGTGTCCCCCACGTAGTGGAACACCTGCGCAAGGGTCCAGTCGTCCGCGGCCGCCGCACCGTAGAAAGCGTCGACCGCCGGCCGGAACGCCTCCAGCGCGGCCTCCGGATCGGAGGTGAGGGAGTCCAGGTGGGACCGCAAACGCACGTATCGCGCGTACTCGTCGTCCGCGAAGCTGGCCTGCCGTTCCGCCAGCCCGACCGTCGGAGCACCGGCCGTCCCGGCGGCCGTGACCTGGTACACGCGCAGCAACGCATAGCAGAGGCCGCCGACGACGTCCGCGACGGCGCCCGCCAGATCGTCGTGGCGATTCACGCAGCGACAGGATAGTCGCATCGCGGCCGCGAACCACTCCCGTGACGCGGGGCTTTGCCCCGGGCCCCTCGGTTTGGTACGAAGGACGCCGAAGGGCAGATCATCGACCTGGGGGAGGACGTCTGAGGGGCCGGCGGAGGCTGTGGACGCGCGCGGCGACGCTCGCGATCGCTCTCTCCCTGCTGGCTGGCGTGCCCGCTCGGGCGGTCGACAGCCGGCTCGAGCAAACTCGGCGCGAGATCGCGGCGGCGAAGGCGCGGCTCACCTCCATCGTCCAGGACGACGAGGCGGTGCTCTCGGTCCTCGCATCGATCACGGCACGGCTCAACGCCGAGCAGGCGGACCTCGCCGCCGCGCGTGAGCGCCTGACCCGCGTGCGCGTGCTGATCGCCACCGAGGAGCACACCCTCGCGGCGCTCCGTCGCAAGACCGAGATGCGCCAGCGCGTCATCGAGCAGCGGGCGCGGGCGCTGTACATGGGCAACCCGACGCAGGTTTCCAGCGTTTCCTACGGGGTCACGTCCCTCGACGACTACGTGGACAAGGCGGGGTTCCTCGGCTACGTCGCCTCCTTCGACCAGCGCGTGCTGGAGGACATCCAGCGATACAAGGACGAGGCGCGCCGGACCATGGCCGCGCTCGCGGTGCAGCGCCGGGAAGCCAGCGCGCAGGCCGCGGTGATCAGAGAGCGCGTCCAGAGCGTCCGCGAGCTGGTCGCCGTCCAGCGAGCGGCGCACGCGAAGCTCTCGACCCAGGCCCAGGGCTTCCGGAACGAGATCGCCGCGCTGCAAGCCGAGCAGCGCCGGATCGAGTCGATCATCTATTCCCGGTCGGGATCGGTGAACACCGGCGGCTCCGGCGCGCACGGCTTCGCCTGGCCGATCCGCGGCCCGATCACCTCCCCCTACGGTCCTCGCTGGGGGGGCTTCCACACCGGCATCGACATCGACTGCAGCACCGGGGACGGCATCGGCGCGTCGAAAGCCGGCAGGGTGATCGCGGCCGAATACGGCGGCGGCTACGGCAACATGGTCATCATCGACCACGGCGGCGGCTACACCACGCTCTACGCACACATGTCCCGCTTCTACGTCGGTCGCGGCGCGAGCGTCGGCCAGCACACGCGGATCGGCGCGTGCGGCGCGACCGGGAACGCGACGGGCGACCACCTGCACTTCGAGGTGCGGGTCAACACCCAGCACCGCAACCCGATGGATTACCTGCCGTAGCAGCTCAGGCGTAGAACACGTCGATGCCGGCCAGCGACCCGAGCGCGATCTCCTTGGTGTTGCCGTTGGCGAGGTTCACGCGGTAGACGTTCGCGGTCCGCCGCGTGCCGCCCAGGCAGTTCCTGCACCGCACCACCTCCTGCACCCACACGACGCCGGTCCGTTCGAAGACCGGATGGAAGCGGCCGGAAGGCTCGATCGTACGCGTCGCGCCCGAGCGCAGATCCAGCACCTTGACCTGCACGCGGGCCGAGTCTTCTCCCGTGTCGTAGGCCAGCGAGCGGCCGTCCGGCGCGATCCAGGGGTTGAACCACGTCGCGCCGCCGTTGACCGATTCGACGGCGCCCGTCCGCGCGATCCACACGCGGGCGCCCCGCGTGGTCCGGAAGTACACGCGCTTTCCGTCCGGCGTCCACGCGCCCATCGTCGGCTCGTCGCCGGGGTCCGCGGCGTAGGAGCTCGAGCCGCTCGCCCGCCGGATCTGGAACTGGCTTTGATCCTCCGCGACGTCGCGGCCGGCGTCGCCGTCGGCGGGGGTGAACACGACGAGCACGAAGCTGCCGTCGGAGGACCATTCGACGGCGAGCTGGTCCGAGGGGGTGCTCCCCCTCCCGAGCGCGCGCGCGAGGCTGCCCGCGGTGTAGAGCGAGCGCTCTCCGACCAATGAGCGGAAGCGAATGTGCGGGAAGCCGTGGCGGTCGACCGATACGTAGCAGACGGTGTCGCGCGCGGGGTTCAGCTCGTAGGCGTAGATCCCGTCGGCATCCTCGAAGAGCCGCTCCTGCGCGCCCGAGCGCAGGTCGAGCCGGACCAGCGACGCGCGCGAGGTCTGCGACGAGCGCTGGACGAACGTGATGACCCCCTTCGTCAGAAACTTGGGCTGCTCGAGGCCCTGGCCCGATGCGGCGGTGCTCAGCGAGTCCTTCTTGACGTCGTAGAGCAGGATCGAGGATCCGGTCGAGTAGACGGCCAGCTTGGCCTTCGGATCCTTCCGTTTTGGCTTGGCGGTCACCGTCTCCGTCGGGCTTGGCTCCGCGGTCGGCGTAGGCTGAATGACCGGCGTCTGCGCGGGGCAGGCCGAGAGCAGCAGAGCGAGAACGGCCGCGCGCGCGGCACTCCGAAGCATGGGGCGAGTATAGGGTGCCGCGCGCGCGGCTCACGCGACCACCGAGGGAGCCTCGGCGACGTCGCGACGCGTCAGCGACCGAGCCGGTGCAGGACCGCTCGCTCGATCTCGGCCAAGTGCTCGCGATCGGTGACCTTCTGCCCTTCGAGGTCGCGCAGGTAGAACACGTCCACGACGTCCTCCCCGTAGGTCGCGATCTTCGCCGTCTGGATGTCGAGCCCCATCTCGGTCAGGGCCGAGGCGATGTCGTAGAGCAGCCCGACGCGGTCGGGCGCGTGCACCTCCACCACGGTGAGGAAGTCGCTGGCTGCGTTGTCGATCACGACCTTGGGCGCGACCGCGGGCGCCTTGCGGACGCCGGTTTCGTAGGTCTCGCGCCGCTCGGCCAGGCGCGCGTCGATCGAGAGCCGCCCGAGGAAGGCCCGCTCGAGGTCGCGCTCGACGCGGTCCCATCGCTCGGCCTCGACCAGCGGCTCGAAAGCGCCGGTGCAGCGGAAGATCTGGAGCGCGACGCCGTCGTGACGGGTGAACATCTGCGCGTCGACCACGCTCACGCCGTTGAGCGCGAGCACGCCGGCGGCGCGCGCGACGATGCCCGGACGGTCGGGCACGACGATCGTCAGCTCCGTGATGCCGGGATCTTCGGTCGGCGCGCGATGCGTCCGCACCGCGCCCTCGGCGGTGAGCAGGCCGGCCGTCAGGGCGAAGTGGCGGATCATCGCCTGGGCGGGGAAGGCAAGGACGTACGCCCGCGGCATCCCGGCGAGGTGACGCTCGACGTCCTCGGCCGGGTAGCGCGCGAGCCCGCGCCGGACCTCCGAGACCCGGAGCCTCGCCAGCTCGGTGGCGTCCCGCGACACCAGCGAGCCGCGCTCGAGCACCGCGAGCACCTTGGTGAACAGCTCGGCGACGAGCGCGGCCTTCCACGCCGACCACGCGGTCGGTCCGGTCGCGCGCCCGTCGGCGACCGAGAGCAGGAACAGCAGCCGCGCGCGCGCGGCGTCGCCGATGCGCTCCGCAACCTCGACGACCAAGTTCTCGTCGCCGAGGTCGCGCCGCGTCGCGGCGTCGACCAGCACCAGGTGGTTCTCGACCAGCCAGACCAGCGTCGCCGTGCGGACCGGGTCGAGCCGCATCCGCTGCGCCACGGATCGCGCGATGCGCGCGCCGCGCGCGGAGTGGTCCTCCTCGGTCCCCTTGCCCACGTCGTGCAACAGCGCGGCGAGCAACAGCAAGTCGCGATCGCCTACGTCGTCGGCGACGTCGCGGAGGAGCGGGTCCTCGGTGCTCGCCCCGAGCGCGCCGGCGTTCACGACCGTCGTGAACAGGTGCGCGTCCACCGTGTAGCGGTGGTACACGTTGCGCTGCGGCTGGCAACGAACCGCGTCCCATTCGGGGAGCAGGCGCGCCAGCACCCCCGCGTGGTCGAGCGTCTCCAGCACGTGGGGATGGCCGGCGCGCAGCAGGCCGAAGAACGCGTCCCGGACGGCGTCGGTCCACGGGAGCGCCTCGACTCCTTCCAGCGCGCGGGCGAGCCAGGACAGCGCCTGCGCTCCCGGCGGCGCGCCCATCGCGAACAACTGCAGCGCCCGCTCGGGCTCGGCGCGGAGGTCGGGTTCGGTCGCGACCACCACGCGGCCGGCCGCGACGGCGAACGGCTCGCCCCCGGTCCGAACCTTGTCGTCGCCGCTCATCAAGTCGGCGAGCATCGCCGCCGTGCTGTGCTCGACGGCGCGGGCCGCGCTGAACACCGCACGCATGAACACGTCCTCCGCCGGCCGCTCGCCGTCCACGTAGCCCATCGCGAGCGCGATCGGGCGCTGGTGCTCGAACCGCAGGACGTCGGTCGGGCGGTCCTCCAGGTAGTGCAGCCGCGCGCGCACGCGCAGCAGAAGCTCGCCCGCCTCGTCGAGCGCCGCTCGCACGGCCGGATCGATCAGCGCTTGGGCGCGCTCGTCGACGACCTCGAACCACGCGAGCGCGTGCAGGTCGCGCAAGCCGCCGGCACCCTCCTTGAGATTCGGCTCGAGCTGCGAGGTGGCCGATCCGCTCGCCGCGTGGCGCGCGCGCACCATCGCCCGAACGTCCTCCACGAAGCGCCTGCCGCGCTTGCGGGTCGCGCGAAGCGCCTCGTCTGCGAAGCGCTCGTGCAGCGCGGCGTCGCCGGCGATTCGGCGGGTGATGAGGAAGGAGGTCTCGGCTTCGAGGTTCTCCCTGGCCAGGCGCAGGCAGTCCTTCAGCGAGCGGGTCGCGTGGCCAACCTTCAGGCCCGCGTCCCAGAGCGCGTAGAAGACCTGCTTGCTTCGCTCGACGTCGTGCTTGCCGTCGTGCAGGATCATCAGGTCGACGTCGGACTGCGGCGACAGCTCTCCGCGCCCGTACCCGCCGAGCGCAACGAGCGCGACGCCCCGCTCGGCGTCGCCGCCCGACGCCTCCGCCCACAGGTCCGCGAGCACCGCGTCCATCGCAGCCGACGTCTCGCGCGCGTGGTCGAGTCCGCCCAGCCCCTCGTCGAGGCGCGCGCGGAACGCGCGCCGCTCGTCCTGGACGCGCTGGATCAGGGCGGGGATGCCGGACATCGGCGGCCATGGTAGGCGGCCACGGTTACGAAGGCGTTACGTCGCTGGTGAGCGGGGGCGATCCCCGACGCTCGCCACGAGGGCCTCGGTGCGCTCCTCCACCGATCCGCGCAGGGTCTCGTAGGCCACGTCGTGCCGGTCGAGCAGCGCGAGCATGCGCGCGTCGATGTCTCGCTGGAAGTCCGGATCCATCGGGCGCAGGCCGTCCGGGACGATGTCGAATTCGATCGGCAGGTAGAACACGTGCGTGTACTGGCTGCGCAGCCGGTGCTCGGCCACGCGAAGGCACTCCTCCCACAACGCGAACTCCCGGCGTCGATCCTGGTTGTCCAGCACCCAGCCCGCGTAGGCCATCACGTCGATCAGGGACCGGTCGCCGACGAAGTCCGGGTGCGTCATCTCGTTGGCGTACTGGCGAAGGAAGATCAGCGTCTCGACCTCGGGCGTAGCCTCCTTGTCGAGCTTGAACCCCATCGCGGCGACCTCGCGCGCGACCTCGGGTAGCAGCGGGAGGCCGAGCGGCTCGGTCACCGCCTCGGCCAGCGTGGTCTTGCCCGTCGAGAAGGACCCGACGATCGCAACGCGGGGCATGAGGGCCGAACGTTAGCTCAACCGGCGAACTCTTGGGCGATGAGCAGTCCCTGCGCCCCGTACACGACGCCGATGCCGACGCGCGTGAATCGCGTCGACAGGATGTGGCGCCGGTGCCCGCTCGATCCCATCAGGCGCGCGTGCGCGATCGACATGTCGGGCGCGAGCGCCAGGTTCTCGCTCGCGATCCGGAAGATCGCGCCTTGCGCCCGCAGGCGCTCCGCCGGCGTGGTCCCGGCCGGGGACTCGTGGCCGAAGTACCCGCGGCGGTACATGTCCGCGACGTGCAGGCGCCCGGCGCGGGCCGCCTGCTCGTCCCACGCCAGCGGCGCGAGCTCGCGGGCCGCGCGCTCCTCGTTGATCATCTCGAACAGCTCGCGCTCGGCGCCGGCAAGGCGATGGAAGTCGGTCGTCGCGCGAATGGCGACGCGCTGCTCGGTTCGAGGGAAGAAGAACACCAGCGCGCGCCGCAAGTCGGTCCGCGCGGCCGCGGCGACGAACGCCGGCGCTTCGTCGACGATGCCCGAGCCGATCGCCGAGTCCTCCAGGGCGCTCGCGATCGGCGAGGGCGCGGGGATCACCGAGATCGACAGCAGCACGACGGCGACCCAGGCGGCCGCCCACGTCCCGCTGATCGCGGCGCCGCCGAGCTTGTTGAGCGTGCCGAGCTTCGACCACGCGACGAGCCTCGTCAGCGCGTTCCCGGCGACGCGCGCGGCCACGGTCACCGCGAGGAACAGCCCCATCGCGCCGGCGAGGTTCGCCACGCCCGTCGACAGCCCGAGCACCCGTTCGAGCGGGACCGCGACGAGCCGGAACGCCAGCACGGCCACGATCACCGCCACGACGAACCCGGCCAGACCGGTCAGCGAACGGATCAGCCCTCGCCGCACGCCCCGCCAGACGGCCAGGCCGACCACCACCACGATCAGCGCGTCAAGGATCAACTGCGGCGGCCGATGCGAAGGAGCGGCGCGTTCATCGAGCCGCTCCGGAACCCTTCGAGGTCGAGCGTCACGTAGGCGAACCCAAGCTCGCGGAAGAACGCGGCGACGGCGTCGCGCTCGGCCGCCAGCCGCTCGATCTCCACAGGCGGGACCTCGATCCGGGCGAGGTCGCCGTGGTCGCGCACGCGCAGCTCGTTCAAGCCGCGCTCCTTCAGGAACCGCTCGGCCCGCGCCACGCGGTCGAGTCGCTCGGGCGTGACCTCGACGCCATAGGCGATCCGGCTCGACAGGCACGCGCTCGCGGGCTTGTCCCAGGTCGGCAATCCGCGGGCCCGGCTGAGCGAGCGGACCTCCTGCTTCGTCAGCCCCGCTTCGAGCAGCGGCGCGCGAACGCCGTGCTCGCGCGCCGCACGCTGCCCCGGCCGGAAGTCGCCGGTGTCGTCCACGTTCGTGCCGACCAGCACCGTCGCGCGCCGTTCGGCGGCCAGCGCGTCGAGCAGGTCGAAGAGCGTGTCCTTGCAGTGGTAGCAGCGGTCCGGGTTGTTGGCGCGGTACTCGGGCTTGTCGACTTCGGTCGTGACCACTTCCTCGTGGCGCCAGCCGCGTGCCAGCGCGAGCCCGGCGGCGGCGGCGCGCTCGTCCGGCGCGAGCGAGGGGCTGACCGCGGTGACGGCCACCATCCGCTCCCCGAGCGCCTCGTGCGCGACGTCGGCCAGGAAGGCCGAGTCCGCGCCGCCCGAATACGCGACGATCGCGCCCGGCAGGTCGCCGACGATCGCTCGAAGCCGCGCGTAGCTCATCAGACCTCGCGCACGACCGCGTCGCGCGCCAGCACGTCGAGCGCCTCGGCCGCCTCGCGGGGCACGTTCGCGCGCGCGAGCGCGGTGTAGGACTGCTCGAGCAAGCCGTCGATCGTCTCCAGGACCTGCTCGAGCGCGCCGGTGTCGCGCAGGACGTCGCGCATCGCGTCCGCCTCCGCGTCGGTGAGGTCGGGGTCGCCGAGCCGGGACAGCACCTGCGCCTGTTGCGGGTCGGCGGCCTTGCGAGCCAGGGCGATCAGCAACGTCTGCTTGCCCTCGCGAAGGTCGCTGTCGGCGGGCTTGCCGGTCGTGCCGGGATCGCCGAACGCGCCGAGCACGTCGTCGCGCAACTGGAACGCCTCGCCCAGCGGCGCCCCGAACGCGCGCAGGCTCTCGCGAACCGCCTCGTGCGCGCCGGAAAGAGCGGCGCCGATCTCCAGCGGCCGCTCGACCGTGTAGCGCCCGGACTTCAGCACGCTGATCGCGCGCGTCTCCTCCGGCGTGGCCGAGCCGCGAGCGGCGGCCAGCAGGTCGAGGTACTGACCGCCGATCACTTCCGCGCGCATCGCATGGTACGGCCGCACGGCGTCCAGCAGCGCGGCCGCCTCGAAACCCGAGGACCACCACAGTTCGTCCGCGAGCGCCATCGCGAGGTCGCCGGCCAGGATCGCCGCGCCCTCCCCGAAGTGGTCGAGGTCGCCGCGCAGCCCCTCGGTCGCGGTGAACCAGCGGTGGGTCGTGGGCGAGCCGCGCCGCAGCGGCGAACGGTCCATCACGTCGTCGTGGATGATCGCGAAGGTGTGCAGCAGCTCGAGCGCGCCCGCGACGCGGGCGATGGAATCGTCGTCGCTTCCCCCGCCCGCGCGATAGCCCCACACGCAGAACGCCGGACGCAGCCGCTTGCCGCCCGAGCGCACCACCCGCTCGATCTCACCGCGCAGGATGTCCACCTCGCCCCCGCCGGAGGCGCGCGCCGTCAGGAAACCGAGCAGCGCCTCGTCGACGCCGGGAAGATCGGTCGGGTTCGCGGCCACGAGCGCCAAGCGTACCCGGCGGCGCGGACGCGTTTCGACCGGCTCCGAGGCCGCCGGTATCCTGCCTGTTCGTGAACCTCTTCCGGCGGCTTTCGCTCGCGACCACGCTCGCAACCATCGGGACCATCGGCGTCGGCGGGCTCGTGCGAGCGACCGGCTCGGGCGACGGCTGCCCCGACTGGCCCCGGTGCTTCGGCCGCTGGATCCCGCCGCTGCAAAAGCACGCGCTGATCGAGTACTCGCACCGCACCGTCGGCGCGATCGCGATCGCGCTGCTGATCGTGACGGCCGTGGTGGCCGTGGCGCGGCGGCGCGAGCGGCGAGCCGTCGTCGTGCCCTACGCGATCGGGACGCCGTTGATCCTGGTGCAGGCGGCGCTCGGCGCGATCGTGGTGAAGGTCAAGACCACGCCGGACTTGCGCTTCCTGGAGTCGGCGCTCGTCACGGTCCACATCGCCACCGCGATGACCCTCGTGGCGCTGCTGGTGTTCGCGACCGTGCGCGCCTACCGGCCCGCCCCGCGCGAGCCGGAAGCGCCGCGCGAGCCGGAAGCGCCGCGCGAGCCGGAAGCGCCGCGCGAGCGGGCGGCGTCCGCGGCCGTCGCACGGCTGGCGCGCATGTCCGCAGCCGGCGTGTTCGCCGTCATCCTGCTGGGAGCGATCGTGCGCGGCGAACACGCCGGCCTCGCCTTCCCGGACTGGCCGCTGATGAACGGGACGCTGTTCCCGGACCTCGGCGGGCGCCTTACGCTTCACTACGTGCACCGAGCCGGCGTCGCGGCCGCCGGCGTGCTGCTCGCGGTCTTCCTCGTTCGCGCGCTGCGCGCGCGCGGCCCGGCGCGAACGTTCGCCGTGCTGGCCGGCGCCCTCTACGTCGCGCAGGCCGTCGTCGGCGGCCTGCAAGTCTGGACGCGGCTCGCGGCGCCCGCCGTGACCGCGCACGTCTTGCTGTCGGCGCTCGTCTGGTCGTCCCTGATCGCGGCCGCGACCCTCGCGCGTCCGGCTCCCGCCACCGGGCGCTCGCTCGGGGCGGTCGCGCGCGAGCCGCTCCCGGTCGCCGGAGGGCAGGAGTGGACCTAGCGATCAGGCCGGCGGCCCGCGACGCGATCGGCGCTTACGTGCGCCTCACGAAGCCGCGCATCATCGTGCTGCTGTTGATCACGACCGTCCCGACGATGGTGCTCGCAGCGGGGCGGTGGCCGTCGACGCTGCTCGTGCTGTCCACGCTGATCGGCGGCACCGTGGGCGCGGCGAGCGCGAACACGATCAACATGGTGATCGACCGCGACATCGACGCGATCATGCGGCGCACACGAACGCGGCCGCTGCCGGCGCACGCGATCGAGCCGCGCGCGGCGCTCGTCTTCGGGATCGTGCTCGCGGCCCTGTCCTTCGCCTTCATGGTCGCGACGGTGAACCTGCTCGCCGCGGCGCTCACGCAGGCGGCGATCGCCTTCTACGTCTTCGTCTACACGATGGGCCTGAAGCGAACGACGCCGCAGAACATCGTGATCGGCGGCGCGGCGGGCGCGGTGCCGGTCCTGGTCGGGTGGGCGGCGGTCACGGGAACGGTCGGCGCGCCGGCGTGGGTGCTGTTCGGGATCGTGTTCATGTGGACCCCCCCGCACTTCTGGGCGCTCGCGCTGCGCCACGCCGAGGACTACGCGGCCGCGAAAGTCCCGATGATGCCGGTCGTCGCCGGCGAGGAAGCCACCAAGCGGCAGATCGTCGTCTACGCGGTTGCCACCGTCTTCCTGACGGTGCTGCTCGCGCCGGTGGCGGGGCTCAGCGTCGTCTACCTGGCGCTTGCGACCGGGCTCGGCGGCTGGCTCGTCGGGCACGCGTTCGCGATCTGGCAGATGGGGACGCGCGCGGCCTACCCGCTCTTTCGCACCTCGATCCTGTACCTGGCGTTCGTCTTCCTCGCCGTCGGGATCGATCCGCTGCTGTCGCTGTAGCGCGTCACAGCTTCTCGGGCGTCTTCACCTCGTCGCGCAGGAACTCCAGGAGCGCCCGGTCGAACGCCTCGTCGAGAGCCCTGCGCGTCGCGCGCCTGCGCCGCACCGCGTCTCGCGCGGGCGCGACGAGCAGCAACAGGGTGAACAGCGCGATCGCGCCGGCGACCGCCAGGGCGAGCCGTGTTCGCGTTGGATCCGCCGCCGGCGCGGCTTCCTCGCCGGCCGGGGCGGTCGGCCGGTCGTCCGGCGGCGTCCGCCCGGCGATGGCGCCGTCCGGCGAGGCGGAGCGCGCGCCCGCCGCGACGACCCTCAGCGAGCCCTTCATCCACGGGTGCAGCGAGCAATAGTAGTCGAAGACGCCCTCGGTCTCGGCGAGCATGCCGAACGTCGCGCCCGCGCGCAGCGTCGCCGAGTCGAACGAGCCGTCTCGCGCCGTGACGGTGTGGTCGACCACGCCCTCGTTGGTCCACACGACCGTGTCGCCCGCGTTCGCCTCCAGCGCCGCCGGCAGGTAGGTCCACGAGTCCGGATCGGCGACGTCCGGCTCGACCACGGCGACGTTCCACGTCACGGGTTCGCCTCCCACACGAACCGGTTGGGCGAGCGCGGTGCTCGCGCCGGGTGAGGAGTCCTCCTTCCGTTGCGGGGGCGGTGGCGCTTCCCCGCCCTCGTCCGCGATGCGGACGGTCCCCTTCATCCACGGGTGCAGCGTGCAGACGTAGACGAGCGACACAGGGTCGGCGAAGGTCTTCTTCCAGGTCTCGCCGGGGTCGATGTCGCCGGAGTCGAAAGAGCGATCCTCGGCCGTCACCGTATGGACCGCGGCGCCGTTGTTGCGCCAGGTGACGGTGAGCCCGGTCACGCCCGCCAGGTCCTCGGGGTCGTAGGTCCAGGTGTCGGTGTCGCTCGCGCTGCCCTCCACGATCGCGACCTCCGTCTCCAGCGCGGGCGGCTCGATCACCGGCCCGGTTACCTCCACCGTGGCGGTCAGAAGCGATGGATGGATCGAGCAGAAGTACGCGTAGCTGCCGGGCCGAAGGAAGCGGAACGCCCAGCTCCCACCGGGCACGATCTCCGGCGAGGCGAAGGCGCCGGTGGTCGCGACGACCGTGTGCGCGCCTCGGACGACCGGGTAGTCCATCGTGTCGACGTTGTGCCACACGACGCTCGTCCCCGTCTGGATCAGGGTCGCCTCGGGCGCGAAGCCGTGCGCCAGGTCGACGTCGATGCGGATCTCCTGCAGCGCGCCGGCGGGCGGCGCGGCGATCACGATGACGGCGAAGGACGCCGCGAGCACCGCGACGGCCGCACCGATCCGCTTCGTGAGCATCCGTCGGGCTGGATTCTCCACCAAGAAGGCGAATCCTCCGCGGTGGGTGAAGGAATCGGCTCGGCTCGCGCGAATACCGGTTGCATGACGCGCGTGACGGCGGCCTTGGCGCTCGCGATGGCGGCGCTGCCGGCCGCGGCGGATGCGGCGGTGCCCGCGAACACGCCCGGAATCCTCGTGGCGGTCCCGATCAGCGCCTACGCGACGACGGGCTTCACGATCGAGCAGGGCGGGTCGGCGACGTTCGTGAACCTCGACGAGGTGACCTTCGTGGGACACGATGTCCGGTCGAAGGCAACCGACGGGAGCAATCGCCCGCTCTTCACGACGCCGGTGATCAAGACGCGGGAAATGGCCGAGATCGAGGGCGTGAGCGCACTGGCGCTCGGCTCCTACGAATACCGTTGCTCGCTACACTCGGCGATGACGGGCACGCTCACCGTCACGCCCGCATAGCGGGGCCACGCGCCCGAAAAGGCAGCTCCCCGAGCACAAGCGCACGTGGTTCGTAACCCCTCCCCCCCGTGTGGTAACTATTAGCCTCGGTCGGCGGGGAACGCACTCAGCGGAGCAGCCGCGCGCCGCCCGCCCGTTTCCGGCAGGAGGGGGATTGAACAGACCGAAGCTCGGCACCGCGCTTCGCACGCTCGCCATCGCGGGCGTCGGTCTCGCACTCGCCGCATGCGCCAAAGAGGCCCCCCAGGACGCGCTGGCGCCCGAAGGCCCGGTCGCACGGCAGATCGACGCGCTCTTCCGGCCGGTGTTCTGGATCGCCGCCGGCGTGTTCGTGCTCGTCGAAGGGCTGATCGTCTTCGCAATCATCCGCTTCCGCGACAAGGCCGGACGCGAAGAGCCGAAGCAGGTCCACGGCAACACGCGCATGGAGATCGCCTGGACCATCGTCCCGGCGCTGCTGCTGGCGGGCATCTCGATCCCGATGGTGCTGACGATCTTCGACCTGACGCCGAGCCACGAGCCGGGCCCGCCCTGCCCGAGCGACGAGGTCTGCGTCCGCGTGATCGCCAAGCAGTGGTGGTGGGAGTACGAGTACCTCTCCGAAGGCGAGCCGAACGTCGTCACGGCGAACGAGCTGGTGATCCCGGTCGGCAAGGACGTCTTCCTCGAGCTGACCTCCGACGACGTGATCCATTCGTTCTGGGTGCCCAAGCTCGCCGGCAAGCAGGACGTCGTGCCGGAGCGAACGAACACGCTGCTGTTCTCGGCCGACGTCGCGGGCGAGTGGGAAGGCCAGTGTGCGGAGTTCTGCGCGCTGTCGCACGCCAACATGCGTCTGCACGTGCGCGCGATCCCGGAGCCCGAGTTCGACGCCTGGATCGACGAGCAGCGCGCCCCCGCGGCCGAGCCGGCGACGGCCGACGCCATCGCCGGGCGTGCGCTGTTCGCCAACATGGACCTGTTCGAAGATCGCGGCCATCTGGAGTTCGCGTGCATCCAGTGCCACGCGATCAACGGTCTGGAAGGGGCGGGCGCTCGCGTCGGACCCGACCTCACGCACTTCGCGAGCCGCGCCAAGTTCGCCGGCTGGACGCTCCACAACGACGACGAGACCGTCGCGGCATGGCTCACGAACACGCGCGCGCTGAAGCCGGGCGTCGTCATGCCGATCTTCGAAGGCTTCCTGACGCCGGAGGAGATCCGGCAACTGACCGCCTACCTACGGAGCCTGACGTGACCGACGGGAGCGACCGATGACGACGACCACCTCCGTGGCTTCGGGCGGGCTGTTCGCGCGGCCCAAAGCGACTCATGGGTTCTGGTCGTGGTTCACGACCGTCGACCACAAGAAGATCGGGATCCTCTACGGCTTCACCGCGTTCGGCTTCTTCATCGTCGGCGGGGTCGAGGCGCTGCTCATCCGGCTGCAGCTCGCCGGGCCCGACGGGACGATCCTGAACGCCGACACGTACAACCAGCTCATGACCATGCACGGCCTGACGATGATCTTCCTGGTCGTGATGCCGTTGTCGGCGGCGTTCTTCAACTACCTGATCCCGCTGATGATCGGGGCGCGCGACGTCGCGTTCCCGCGGCTGAACGCGTTCAGCTACTGGGTCTTCCTGTTCGGCGGGCTGTTCATGTACTCGTCGTTCCTGCTCGGCGGGGCGCCCGACGGCGGCTGGTTCGGCTACGCGCCGCTCAGCACGCAAGGGATCCCGGGCAGCCTGCTCCCGGACGGACGCCTCGCGGCCAACATGGACTTCTACGCGCTCGGGCTGTTGATCCTGGGCATCGCCTCGACGGTGTCGGCGGTGAACCTGGCGGTCACGATCATCAACATGCGCGCGCCCGGGATGAGCTTCTTCCGGATGCCGGTGTTCATCTGGATGGCCTTCGTCGTGCAGCTCTTGCTGGTGTTCGCCCTGCCGGTCATCACCGTCGGGCTGTTCCTGCTGCTGTTCGACCGGATCCTCGGCACGAGCTTCTACCACGCCGGCGGTGATCCCGTTCTGTGGCAACACCTGTTCTGGTTGTTCGGCCATCCCGAGGTCTACATCCTGATCCTGCCGGCGATGGGGATCGTGAGCGAGGTGCTGCCCACGTTCAGCCGCAAGCCGCTGTTCGGCTACAAGGTCGTCGTCTACTCGGGCATCGCGATCGGGATCATGGGTTGGGGCGTGTGGGCGCACCACATGTTCGCCACCGGGCTCGGCCCGGTCGCCGTGACCGCGTTCGGCATCTCGACGATGTTCATCGCGGTGCCGACGGGTGTGAAGATCTTCAACTGGCTCTCCACGATGTGGGGCGGCCGGATCAAGCTCGCCACGCCGATGCTGTTCTCCATCGGATTCGTGACGATGTTCGTCATCGGCGGACTGTCGGGGGTGACCCATGCGATCGTCCCGCACGACGCGCAGCAGACCGACACGTACTACGTCGTGGCGCACTTCCACTACGTGCTGTTCGGCGGCGCGATCTTCGGGCTGTTCTCCGGCGCCTACTACTGGTGGCCCAAGGTCTTCGGCCGCCACCTGAGCGAGCCGCTCGGCAAGGTCCACTTCTGGCTCATGCTGATCGGGTTCAACCTGACCTTCGCGCCGTTCCACATCCTGGGCCTGCAAGGCATGGTTCGGCGCACGTACCGCTACCCGGCGGGCTTCGGGTGGGACGCCTGGAACCTCGTCTCCACCATCGGCGCGTTCACCATCGCGCTGTCGGTCCTGGTCTTCATGGTGAACGCGGTGCGCGCGCGGACCCGGGGCGCCGTCGGCGAGGCCGACCCGTGGGACGGCCGCACGCTCGAATGGACCATCTCCAGCCCGCCGCCCGAGCACAACTTCGACGAGATCCCGACCGTGCACGCGCTCGACGACTTCTGGCACCGCAAGTACGTCGAGGACAAGACCGGCAAGCTGGTGCCGGTGCCGGCCGGCGGCGCGCAGGACGCGCACCACGAAGGCGAGCACGGCGGCGGCCACGGCATCCACTTGCCGTCGCCGTCCTACATGCCGATCCTCGCCTCGCTCGGCCTGCCCCTCGTCGCCTACGGGCTCATCTACGGCTGGATCCTGTCGATCGTCGGCGCCGTCGTCACGTTCGCAGGACTGTACGGATGGGCCGTCGAGCCCGGAACGGAGTAGGAAGCGATGGCCACGCACGCAGCGGAGATCCACGACACGAGCACCGGCATCGACAACACCAAGCTCGCGATGTGGACGTTCCTCGGGTCCGAGTGCCTGCTGTTCGGCGCGCTGATCTCGGTCTACCTGCTCTACCGCGGCACCGTGCAGGCAGGTCCGGGACCGGGTGACGTGTTCGACATCCCCTTCACCTCGGTGTCCTCGTTCGTGCTGCTGATGAGCTCGCTGACGATGGTGCTCGCCCTCGCCGCGATCCAGCGGGGCGACCAGCACCGCACGAGGATCTGGCTCGCGGCGACGGCGCTGCTCGGCATGACGTTCATCAGCGGGCAGGTCTACGAGTTCACCGTGTTCGTCCGCGAGGGCTTCACCGTCCGTTCGAGCAGCGCCGGCTCCGCGTTCTTCGTCCTGACGTCCTTCCACGGCGCGCACGTCACGCTCGGGATCGTCATGCTGCTGTCGCTGCTCGGCCTGTCGCTGCAGGGCAAGCTCCCGCAGGAGCGCGCGACCGCGGTCGAGTACGTGGGTCTCTACTGGCACTTCGTCGACATCGTGTGGGTGGTCCTGTTCACCCTCGTGTACCTCATCCCGATCCCGTCCCCGTCCTAGGAAACGGCCATGGATGCACATCAGGTAGACCAGGCGCACCCGAAGGAGAAGCTCTACGTCAAGGTGGCGCTGTGGCTGGCGCTCGTCACCGGCATCGAGATCTTCATCTCCTACGCGGGCCTGCCGGACTGGATCACCATCCTGTCGCTGGTGGCGCTGTCGCTGATCAAGTTCCTCGCCGTGGTCGGCTACTTCATGCACCTGAAGTTCGACGCCCGGCTGCTGCGCAAGCCCTTCGTCGGCGGGCTGTTGCTCGCGATCACGATCTACGCGATCGTGCTGCTCGCCTTCACGCTGCACGACGGCGGCGTCTGAGCCGATGGCCTGGACCTGGAGCTGGCACGCGCACCCCGAGGTCTGGGCGCTCGTCGCGGTTCTCGGGACCGCCTACGTCGTCGCGCTGCGCCGCGTCGGCCCGTCGCGCGTGCAGCCCGGCGAGCCGGTGTCGACGCCGAAGCAGCGCAACTCGGCGATCCTGGCCCTGCTGACGCTGCTCGTCGCGAGCGAGTGGCCGGTCCACGACCTCGCCGAGGGCTACCTGTACAGCGTGCACATGGTGCAGCACCTGCTGTTGTCGCTGATCCTGCCCCCGCTTGTGATCCGGGCGATGCCGCCGTGGATGTTCCGAGCGCTGCTGCCCGGGCGTGCGATGCGCGTCGTGCGCCGGCTCGCCCGGCCGTTCGTCGCGCTCGTCATCTTCAACGTCGTGATCGTGGCGACGCACTGGCCCTTGATGGTCGAGCTGGCAACCCGTTCCGAGGCCGCGCACTTCCTCCAGCACTTCGTGCTGGTCGGCGCCGGCGCGTTGATGTGGATGCCGATCGTGAGCCCGGTGCTGGAGATCCCGCGCCTGGCCTATCCCGGCCAGATGCTCTACCTGTTCCTGCAGTCGCTCGTGCCGACGGTGCCGGCGTCCTTCCTGACCTTCGGCGCGCGCCCGCTGTACCACGTCTACGAGACCTTCCCGCGCGTCTACGGCATCTCGGCGCTGAGCGACATGCGCGTCGCGGGCCTGATCATGAAGCTCGGGGGTGGCGCGATCATCTGGGCCGCCATCACGATCATCTTCTTCCGCTGGGGCAACCTGGAGGAGACCACCGGCGTGGACGCGCTGGAGTGGACCGACGTCGACCGAACCGTGAATCGGATGGAGCTTACGAATGGCTGAGTTCATCAAACGAGTCGTAAAGCCGGTGGGGTTGCTGCTGGGCGGCGCGGTCTTCATCGCGCTGTTCGTGATCCCGTTCTCACGGATCCTGCTGGCGGTGCCGGAGATGGGCTCGACCATGCTCGCGCTGCTGATGGCCGCGGCGGTCCTGCTCGTCGCCGGCGTGCTCGCCGCGACCTCGAAGCTTCAGGCGGGCCAGAAGACCGTCCTGCTCGCCGCGCTCGTCGCGCTGATCGGCGGCGGAGCGGCGGCGGCCTCCATCGGGATCAGGGCGATCGAGCCCCACGAGGTCAGGGTCGAGGTCGCCGCCGAGAACATCGCCTTCGACACCGACGAGCTGTTCTTCCCGGCCGAGACCCCGGTCAAGCTGGAGTTCAACAACGAGGACGTGGGCGTGCCGCACAACGTCGCCGTCTACACGGACGACTCGTTTGCGGACGCGCTCTTCGTCGGCGACACGTTCAACGGTCCCGCCGTACGGGCCTATTCGATCGAGCCGATGGAGATCGGCCGGTACGCGTTCAAGTGCGACGTGCACCCGCAGATGAACGGGACCGTCGTGGTCGACGAGGGCGAGGCGCCGCACCCGGACGACGGTCAGCCGCCGCCCGAGCCGACCGGCACCGAGCCGCCGTTGCCGTCGGGCGGGCCGGCGATCGACGTCGTGGCGAAGGACATCGCCTTCGACGTCGACGCGATCGCGCTGCCGGCCGATGCGCCCTCGATCATCGCGTTCGACAACCAGGACCAGGGCGTCCCCCACAACGTGAGCATCTACGCCGACGGCACCTTCGCCGATGACCTCTTCATCGGCGAGATCATCACCGGCGTCGAGCAGATCGACTACCAGGTGCCGCCGCTGCCGGCCGGGACCTACGCGTTCCGTTGCGACGTGCACCCCCAGATGCAGGGGACCGTGACGACCGAATGACCCGGGCGCGCGTGGGCCGGCGGGACTTCCTCCGGCTCCTCGCGGCCGGCGTCGGGGGCGTCGCGATCGCGTGCTCGCGCGGCCCGGCGACACCCGCGCCGAGCGGTCTGTCGCTGTTCCCAGGCGGCCAGGAGTACATGGTTTCGCCTGCGCACCGCTTCTCCTTCGGCCTGGCGGACGAGGACGGGGCGAGCGTCGAAGACGGCTCGGTCCAAGCCCGCGTCCTTCCCGGCGGCGACTGGGCTCCGGCCGAGTTCCTGCGCTACCGCCGGCCCGGGCCGAACGACCCGGCAGGGTTCTACCGTGCGACCCTCCCGTTCGCGCGCGCCGGCGTGACCGATGTCGAGATCGTCCGCGGCGGCGCGCGCGCCACCGCCGCCGTCCAGGTGCGCGAGGCGCCGTCGGTCCCCGGCGTCGGCGATCCCGCCGTCCCGGTCGCCACGCCCACGACGCGCAATCCGCGCGGCGTCGCCGCCGTCTGCACCCGCACGCCCCAATGCGGGATGCACGAGCAGCGCCTCGACCACGCCCTCGGCGCGGGAACGCCCGTCGTGCTCACGATCGCTTCGCCCAAGCTCTGCCGGTCCCGCACCTGCGGGCCGGTCGTCGACGAGGTGCGCGATGTTCGCCGAGCCGCGGGTGCGAGCGCCGCATTCGTCCACGCCGAGGTCTACGCCACCGACACCGCGACGACGCTGTCGCCCACGTCCGAAGCCTGGCGCCTGGAGAGCGAGCCCTGGACCTTCGTCATCGACCCCGAGGGCGTCATCCGCGCCCGCTTCGAAGGCCCCGTCGCCGCTGACGAGATCGCGCAGGCGCTCGCGAGCGCCTGAAGGCGCGCCGCCTGCTACGGGACCAGGATCGTGCGGATCGTCTCGCCGGCCTCTAGGGCGGCGAAGGCGTCGTTGACGCGGTCGAGGGGCTCGGTGCCGCTGACGAGGCCCTCGAGGTCGAGCAGGCCCGCACGCCAGAGGCCGAGGATCTTCGGCACGTCGCGCCGGACGTTGCACGAGCCGTAGTACGACCCCATGAGCTTCTTCTCGAAGAAGAACAGCCCGAGCATCCCCGGCACCGTGAGGTCGTCGCCGAGCGCCGGCGCGCCGACGAGCACGCACTTCCCGCCCGCGCGGGTGAGGTCGAACGCCTGCCGTTGCAGCGCCGACTTGCCGACGACCTCGAAGGCGACGTCCGGTCCGACGTCCTCGGTCAGCTCCTTGGCGAGCGCCGCGGCGTCGTCCGGCTCGCACGTGTGCGTCGCGCCCATCGCGGCCGCGACGGCGCGCTTGGACTCGAGCGGGTCGACCGCGAGGATCACGCTCGCGCCGGCGATCCGGCACGCCTGGATGACGTTCAGGCCGACGCCGCCCGCGCCGATGACGACGACGCGATCGCCCGGCTGAACGTCGGCGGTGTTGAACACCGCGCCGACTCCGGTGAGCACCGCGCACCCGACGAGCGAGGCGACCGACATCGGCACGTCGTCGCCGACCCGGACCACCTGGCTCTCGCGGAGCAGTGTGCGCTCCGCGTACGTGCCGGCCCAGACGCTCGCCGTCAGTTCGGCGTCGCCGCGCCGGAAGGGCGCCCGTCCGTCGGCCATCCGGCCGACCTGCATGCGGTGCGCCGGGCACAGGTGCGTCTGGTCGCGCGTGCACCAGTAACAGACCCCGCAATGGGGTACCCAGGCGATCACGACCGCGTCGCCCACGGCGACCGATCGCACGCCCTCACCGACCTCGGCGACGATCCCTGCGCCTTCGTGGCCCATGACGCACGGCGTGGGCCATGGGAACGCCCCGTTTTGAATCGACAGGTCCGAGTGACAGACCCCCGTCGCCTTGACCTCGACGACGACCTCGCCGGGGCCGGGCGAGGACAGCTCGACGTCGTCGACGACCTCGACGGGCTTGCCGTGCTCGCCCAGGATCGCGGCGCGCATCAGCGCGGCGTCCCAGCGCTCACAACTGCATCCAGACGGTCTTCAGCTCCGTGTACGCCTCCGCGGCGTGGATGCCCAGCTCGCGGCCGAAGCCGGAGTTCTTGAAGCCGCCCGTGGGCGCGCCGGCGTCGTTCACGCCGTAGGTGTTGACCCAGACGGTCCCGGCGCGGATCCCGCGCGCGACCTTGTGCGCGACGGACAGGTCCTTGGTCCACACCGCGGCGGCCAAGCCGTAGGTCGTGTCGTTCGCGATCCGGATCGCGTCGTCGACGTCGTCGAAAGTCAGCACGGAAAGCACCGGCCCGAAGATCTCCTCCTGCGCGATGCGCATCGAGGGCTGGACGCCGGTGAAGATGGTCGGCTCGACGAAGAAGCCGTCGGTCCCCGCGACGGGCGAGCCCCCGATCCGAACCTCGGCCTCGCTCGCGCCGATCTCCAGGTAGCTGCTCACACGGTCGAACTGCTGCTTGGACACGAGCGGCCCGACGAGCGTGCCGTCCTCGAGCCCGTCGCCGACCTTCCACGCCCCAGCCGCCGCGGTGAGCTGCTCGACGAATTCGTCGTGCGCATCGCGCTGGACGAGCAGCCGGCTCGCCGCGGTGCACATCTGGCCGGAGTTGAAGAAGATGCCGAAGGCGGCCTGCGGGATCGCCTGGGTGAAGTCGGCGTCGGGGAAGACGACGTTCGGCGACTTGCCGCCCAGTTCAAGCGTGACACGCGCCATGTTGGTCGAGGCGGCCTGCAGCATGAGCCGGCCGACCTCGGTCGAGCCGGTGAACGCGATCTTGTCGATCTCGGGGTGCCGGACGAGCGCCGCCCCCGTCGTCTCTCCGTCGCCCGTCAGCACGTTCAGCACGCCGTCGGGCAGGCCGGCCTCCTGCGCGAGCTTCGCGATCCACAGCGCCTCAAGCGGGGTCTCCTCCGCCGGCTTCAGCACGACCGTGTTGCCGAACGCCAGCGCGGGCCCGAGCTTCCAGGCCACCATCGCCGACGGGAAGTTCCAGGGGATCACCTGCGCGCAGACGCCGACCGGCTCGCGCAGCGTGTAGATGAAGCGGCCGGGCTCGGTTGGGTTCGTCTCGCCGAAGATCTTGTCGGCGAGGCCCGCGAAGTACCGGAAGACGCTCGCCGCGTGGTAGACCTCGCCGGTCGCGAAGGCGAACGGCTTGCCGTTGTCGAGCACGTCGAGCTGCCCGATGCTCGCCATGCCGGCCTCGATGCCGTCGGCGATCGAATAGAGCACCTTCGCCCGCTTGCGCGGGTCGAGCTGCGACCAGCGCCCGTCCTCGAAGGCGGCGCGCGCGGCGGTCACGGCTCGGCGAACGTCCTCCTCGCCCGCGAACTGCACCTCGACGAGATCCTTGCCGGTCGTCGGATCGACGCTCGCGAACGTCCGGCCGGAGGCCGCGTCCACCCATTGCCCGTCGATCAGCAGCTTCTTCGGCTCGGCCAGGAACTCCCGGACTTCAGGCGTGAGCTTCTCGGTACGCGCGGCGACATCCATTGGAAGGACCTCCAGTTCGACCGATGGTCCGTCAAGCCTAGGCCGCGCCCGCCGCCGGAGCCAAACCTGCGTTTCGTCTCGCGCCGGGCGAGCGTGTATCGTCCGAGCCGGCAAACGCACGCCGGAACAAGGGGGAACGTCCTGATGCCACGGAGACTCGGAGCCGTCGCCGCCGGGCTGCTGATGCTTGGCGCATGCTCGTCGGGAGGCGCGGACTTCAGCACGCGCTCGCTGTCGATTACGGGGCCGGCGAACGACGCCGTCGTCGGAGGCAACGTGGTCTTCCTTCAGCCCACCGCGCGCGGCATCGACATCGTCGCCGCCGACGGAGACGCCTCGGGCGACAGCGGCCACTTCCACGTCTTTATCGACCGCGATCCGGTCGCCGAGGGCGAGCCGATCCCGCGGGAGGCAGGCATCGTCCACTCGGCCGCGGCAACCGTCCCGATCTACGGCCTGTCCGTCGGCGAGCACACGTTCACCGTCGTCTTCGGCGACGGAAATCACACGCGCATCGGGACCGACGAGGACACGATCGACGTGACGGTCGACGGCCCGTCGATCGCCGCGAGCGCATCGACGAAGAAGGGCGCCCTGACGGTGACGGTGGACGACCTCGAGGGCGCCACCGTGTCCGACGGCGACGATCCCTCGCCCGATCACTTCCACTACTTCCTGGACACCGAGCCCGCCTTCGACGGGAGCCCGGTCCCGGCCGACGACCCCTCGATCGTGCACAGCCGCGAGAGGAGCGTGACCTTCGACGACGTGGCGACCGGGGACCACACGGTCTGGGTCGTGCTCGGCAACGTCGATCACGTGCCGTTCGAGCCGCCGGTCGTGGCGATGGTGACGATCGCGATCTAGCAGCCGGTTTCCGCAGGAACGTGGCCGCGGCGCTCGAGCTCGCCGCGAGAAGAGGTTTTCCCCGAAGCAGGAGTCCGGTTCCAGATGTGGAACAAGTAGGAGGGGACGATCTCCCCTATCCGACGCGGGCCAAACTCAGGAGGTAACGGTACGTGCGGCGATTCGCGCTCGTCGGCGCTCTGGCTTGCCTGGTTGCGAGCACGGTCCCGGCCGAAGCAAAGAACATCGGCACCGAGGAGCTGCGATGGTCTGCGCCCTGGCCCTGCGCGGCCGCGTGCCCCTGGACGACCGCGGCGATCACCGGCGAGGCCGCGCTCACCTCGTCGAACGGGAACACCGAGGCGTGCAAACTCACGCCCTTGACGGTCGCCGATTCCTGGGACGACATCGGGGTCACGGTTCCGGCCAAGATCGGGCAGTACAAGCCGGTCCAGATGACGGTGACGATGGCGCCCACCGTCGACTACGAGCTTTGGATCTGCAAAGTCAGCGGTAAGGGGGCCATGTCCTTCAAGGCCCGAGGCAAGGTGCAATCCGGCCAGTGCGAGGCAGAAGGCGTCGGTTGCCCCGAGAAGGTGACGTTCAACGTCAAGCCCGGCGAGGGGTACATCCTTCGCGCCTACCATGTGGCCGACGTGGCGGCGGCCTACGGCAAGTACTGGTACAAGGGGGTACGCATTTAGGTCCGCGCGAGTCCCGAACGCGCCACCGAGACGTTCGCCCGCAGGCCGCCGAAACCAGAGCATGAGAGACGACCAGACGCAACCATCTCCCCCCGCTTCCCCGTCGAAGGGGTCACGCCGGCCACCCGAACCGAGCGCGAAGCCGTCGCCGCGCGCGCGCATCTCCGCGGCGGTGAAGAGCGCCCGCAAGCGCGTCCCGCGGATCAAGCTCCGCGTCCTCATCGGTCCGGGCCTGCTCGTCCTGGCAACCGTGCTCGTCGTGACGTGGTTCTCGCTCGTGCGCGGCCTCGCGCCCGACGCCGTCGGCGAGGAGGTGTCCTTCAGCCGCGTCGAAGACCTGGCCGCGCGCGGGCGCATCGTGCACGCCACGCTGCTCGACGAGGACTCGACCGTCCAGATCGTCACCAGCAGCGACGAGTCGCTGTTCGCGCGCTACCCAAAGAGCGACAGCGCGACGGCGCAATTGATCGGCGAGCTGACGGACTCCGGCGCCGAGGTGGTTGTGGACCCGCAGTCGGGGAAGGCAACCCGCCGGTTCCTTGCGCAGTTCCTGTTGCCGTTGCTGATCCTGGCCTCGCTGTTCAGCTTCTTCTTCCTGCTGATCACCGGCAACGCGGGCGGCGCCGGCGAGCTGCTGCAGTTCAGCAAGATGCTCGCCAAGGTCACGCGGCGCAAGAAGGGCAAGGGCCCGGTGACCTTCGCCGACGCCGCGGCCGTCGACGAAGCGGTCATCGAGCTGCGCGAGGTCGTCGAGTACCTGATGAACCCGCTGCGCTTCGCGTCGGTGGGTGCGAAAGCGCCGAAGGGCGTGCTGCTCGCCGGCCCGCCGGGGACCGGCAAGACGCTGCTGGCGCGAGCGACGGCCGGCGAAGCGAACGTGCCGTTCTTCTCGATGGCCGGCTCGGAGTTCGTCGAGGCGCTCGTGGGCATCGGCGCCGCGCGCGTGCGCGACCTCTTCAAGACCGCACGCGCCAACGCGCCCTGCCTGGTCTTCATCGACGAGCTGGACGCCGCCGGCCGCCAGCGCGGCGCGGGGCTCGGCCAGGGCAACGACGAACGCGAGCAGACGCTGAACCAGATGCTCGCCGAGATGGACGGCTTCGACGTCTCCAGCGGTGTCGTGATCATGGCCGCGACCAACCGTCCCGACATCCTGGACCCCGCGCTCCTGCGGCCGGGACGGTTCGACCGGCAGGTCGTCGTCGAGGTGCCCGACGTGAAGGGCCGCGTGGAGATCCTGAACGTGCACACGCGCAACCGGCCGCTCGCCGAGGACGCGGACCTGTTGCTGATCGCCAAGCAGACGCCCGGCTTCACGGGCGCGGAGCTTGCCAACGTGGTGAACGAAGCGGCGCTGCTCGCCGTTCGCCGCGACAGCGAGACGATCAGCACCCGCGACCTCGACGAGGCCGTCGAGCGAACGATCGCGGGTCCCCAGCGCAAGGCGCACATCCTCACCGAACAGGAGAAAGTCCTCGTCGCCAACCACGAGGCCGGCCATGCGATCGTCGCCCGCGCGGTGTCGCAGGCGGTCGGCGTGCAGAAGCTCTCGATCGTGGCGCGCGGCCGCCAGCTCGGCCATGCGACGAACTACCAGTCCGCGGACAAGCTCGTGCTGCTCAAGAGCGACGTCGAGGCCGAGCTGACCGTGCTGCTCGCCGGCCTCGCGGCGGAGAACATCGTCTTCGGTGAGATCTCGACCGGCAGCAAGGGCGACCTCGAGAAGGCCACCGACCTCGCGCGCAAGATGGTGGCGACCTGGGGCATGACCCACGAGGTCGGGCGCGTCACGGTCCAGAAGGAAGGCGCGATGTACCTCGGTCGCGACGCGGCCCAGATGCTCAGCGTCTCCCAGACGGTCCTGGAAGCCGTCGACAAGGAGGTCCGCGACTTCATCGAAGACGCCGAGCACCGCGCCGAGACGATCCTTCGACGCAACCGGGATGTCGTGAACGAGATCGTCCAGGCCTTGATCGAGCGCGAAGCCCTCTCCCAGGCGGAGGTCGAGCCGTTCCTCACCCGCGTCGAGCCCTTCGTCATCGCCCCCTCCATGAACGGCTCTCGGCCCGCGGCCGCAAAGAGTTCTCCCAGGTCACGGACCGCAAAGACCTCCTAGCCCACCTCGCGGACCCGGCATTTCGGCCCGTGCGCCGGATTCCTCCCAGGAGGGAGGAAACAGGACATGGAGCACGAATAGGAACGTGGGCACGAACCACGAGGAGGGAACGAATGGGCAAGCGCATGAAGGTGCTCCTAGCCGGAGTTGCCGTCGCGGCGTTGGTCATGAGCCTTACGCCGGCAGGCGCCGTCACGATTGGATGCGACGGCGGAAGTGACTGCTACATGACCGATTCCGCCGGGGACACGGGCGACTTCCAAGACGCCGACGATCCGGCCGACCCGGCGCTCGATGCGGCCGACGACGCGCTCGCGCCCGTCTACGACGCGGCCGAGCCGGTCGAGGATGCCGCCGACGACGTGATTTGCGAGAACCCGACGGCGGAAGCGCTGCTCTGCGAGTCGGACGTCAACGCCACCGACCTGCTCTCGTTCAAGCTCGAAGCGGATTCCTTCGGTCAGTGCTCGGGAACGAGCTGCCCGTGGACGGACCCGGACAACGCGGACTACGACCCGCAGGCCGTCGAGGTCGGGCAAACCCACGGCGGTCCGGCGCTCAAGGCGACGTGGGTCGTCGACGGGCTGCTGCCCGACGAGGACTCCCTCGACCCGCCGGACGGCAACGCCACGGGCTGGTCCTACCACGGCTACTACCGCGACACGCACCTGCTGGACAACAGGCCGCACCCCGTGTGCGAGCGGACCACGAGCGACCCGGACGGCGACGGCCAGGACCTCACCTATCTCTACTCCGGCATCCTCGGACACTGGCAGGACCAGTGGATGCTGCGCATCGGCATGAAGTTCGAGTACACCGGCCCCCGTCCCGACGGCGGCGCGTACAAGGTCTCGCCGGAGATGGGCTACTACGACCCCTCGGGCGACGGCGGCTTCGTTTCGTTCGACGTCGTGTCGGAGGAGGCCTCGCACGAGGCCAACTCGATGAACGGCACCGGCGACTACTTCTATCGCATCCAGCGCAACCAGCCGGAGAGCGGCCAGACGACGCTGACGGTCAAGGTCGTCGGGTCCATCCCGATCACCGACACCAACTGCAAGTCGAACCCGACGGACCCCGGTTCCTTCCCGGCCGGCGGCTACCAGCCGTTCGCCGTCCCGAAGTCCTCGGGCGGCGGCGCGACCGGCGACCTCATCTCGATCGCCGGCGCGACCTGGCTCAACACGATCGTTCGGTCCCCGGTAGCAGTCCCGCTCAGCATGCTGCCGCCGCCGGCGAACGAGGACGACATCGACTGGCTGATCGGGCTGGTCAGCCTGCAGGACATCGTCCCGAACAACGCGTACCGGTCCGGGTACACCGCGCCCAACCTCGGACCCGGGAGCGCACCCGGCCCGTCGTGCTGGACGCCGACGTTCGGTGGCACGCTGCCGCCGAACCCGAACCACGGATACGGCGAGCCGTGCCAGATCCCGAGCCCGTTCGGAGACTTCTGGCCGAACACCGGGAGGGAGATCTTCTTCCCGTGACGAAACCGAACCCACGGGCTTGACGTGACGGACCCGAGGAGCCGACCCTTCGAGGGTCGGCTCCTCGGTTCCCCGCGCAGGAGGACCGGTTCAGCAGTGAAGACATCCCCTTCGAAGCGGCAGGCCGTCCGCGTCGCGCGCGCGGGCGTGCTGGCCGTCGCCGTGCTCGCCCTCGGGCTTCCCTCCCACGCCTCGACGCGGATCCGCCCTCAGCTTCGCCCGGGCTTGCAGGGGAGCCGCGCGATCGCCCAGCCGGTGACGCTCGACGCGCGCATCTCGCGCATCGCGAGCGTCCCCGGCTCGCAGAAGTTCTGGGCGATCGGACACATCGCGGGCCGCGGGTCCGGCTGGGATCGCCGAGCCCCGCTCGGGCAGGTGCACTTCTTCCGCACGGGACCGGCCGGCGCCTGGACACGGGTGGGGCCGCCGCGCACCAAGCAAGGAAACGTTCGCAACCCGACTCTGTCCGCCCTGGCGTTCGCGCCGACGGGCGAGGGGTGGGCCGTCGGCACGCGCGGCACGATGGTCCGGTACCGGCCCGGCATTGGTTGGAGGATGGCCTCCGCCTGTCCCGCGATCACGTGCGAGGACCTCGTCGGCATCTCCTTCCTCGCCGGCGGCTCCTCGCAGACCGGCTACGCGGTCGGAGCCAACGGCACGGTGCTGGTGAACCGCGGCAACGGGTGGGCGGTGGACTCGGCCGAGTTCCGAGGCACCGGCGTCGACCTGCGCGCGGTCGGTCTGCTCACCGCGAACGACGCCTGGGCGGTCGGGACCTCGTCCTCCTCTCGCGAGCTGCAGATCTTCCGGCGAGGCGCGCTCGGCTGGACGCAGCAGAAGACCGGCCAGCCCATCTTCGACAACCCCGCGCCGAGCCAGGACGAGAGCGGCAACGTGAACCTCGCCGTCATCGGCACGGCAATCGCGGCGGACCCCCGGCACAGTGCGATCTGGATCGCGGGGGGCATGTCGCCGGTCGACGCAACCGACCCCCTCGGCGACCCGCAGCGACCGTTCGCGATTCGCTGGCGCAACGGAACGTACGACTCCTACTGCCCCGTCCAGTACACCTTCAGCGGCACCGAGAGCACCACCGGACAGGGGACCTTCAGCGTCGGCGACATCTGCGATCACCCGTTCCCCTTCTCGCCGTTCGAGCTGTCGAGCTTGTCGGTCGTCCCGTCGGGCGACGTGTTCGCCGGTGGGCTCGGGCTGTTCCACTTCGAAGGAAACGCCTGGCGTCGCGAGCCGGACCCCGCCGGCTACCTGGCTTCGGTCGCCTTCGCGAGCCGCTCCGAAGGCTGGATGGCGGGCAACGGCGACACGATCGGCGCCTCGACGACCGCACGCTCCAGCTCGTTCACCCTGGCGCACTTCACCGCGTCGCCCGACGGCGCCAGGGTCGCGCGCTGGCCCAACTTCAACCGCGCCGTCCTGACCGGCGTCGCGCTCTCGCCCGACGGCGAGCGCGCGCTGGCCGTCGGCGACGACGGCGCGATCCTCTACAACGAGCACGGCGCGGGATGGATCCCGATCCACAACGACCGGCGACGGCTGCGCGCGGTCGCCTGGCGCACCGACCGGGAAGCCTGGGTCGTCGGGCAGTCCGGACTCGTCATCCGGGTGCTCGACGGCGAGGTCCTGGAAGATCACGCATGGGACGTCACCGACCAGACGCTGTTCGGGGTCGCGTTCGACGGGGCGACCGGCTACGCGGTCGGCGCCGGCGGCGCGATCCTGCGCTTCCAGGGCGGCGCCTGGCGTCCGGACCCTGCAAGCGGCTCGACCAAGGAGACGCTCTACGACGTCGCCGTCCGGGACGGCGGTGCGCTCGCCGTGGGATCGGGGGCGACGGTGTTGATCAACACGGGCGACTCGTGGCGAGCCGATCCGAGCCTCGGCGCGGTGCTCGACCTGCCGCGCACCGCAGCGGCCGACTTGTTCGCCGCCGGCGTGCTCGCCGACGGGACGCTTCTCGCCGGCGGCAACCGCGGGGCGCTCGCCTTCGCCGAGCCTGGCGAGCCGTGGCGCGTGCTGTCGCCCCTGGACCGCGGGATGGCCGTCTTCGACGCGGAGGCGACCCGGCTCCCGAGCGGCCGGGTGGCGGTGTTCGCCTCGCTCTCGCCGGACCAGACGAAGTTCCGCGCGAGCGACGTGGGCGCCACCCGCGGCTGGCCGATGTACTTCGACGGCGAGACGTGGACGGACCTGGACCACGGCCATCGCATGACCACGCACCCCGAGCTGGACGTCAGCGCCGCGCGCGACCCGGTCTTCGGGGTTGCGCTGGACCCGGGCGGCCGCAGCGGGTGGGCCGTCGGCGGAATGCCCGCCGAGCTGGTGGACGACGGGAACCACCTCGCGCTCGACGCCACCAGCTCCGTTTACCGGTTCGACCTCGATCGGGACCCGAGCGCGCCCGACACCACGGCGATGCCGCTGCTAGAGCCCGACGGCGTCACGCTCGCCTTCTTTTCGGACTCGGCGTGCGGCTCGGGCCCTTGCTCGGTGACGGTTGGATCAGGGGTCGCCGCGGACACGATCCCGCTGTCGATCAGGGATGAGATCAACACGCTCGCGCAACGCCCGGGCGGTCCGTCGTTCGCCCTGTACGCCGGCAACATGCGCGCGGTCGGGATCCCCGAGGAGCTGGACGCCTTCCGTGGCTACCTCGAACGCTTCGACGTCCCGGTGTTCGGCTCGATGGGTCCGAGCGACCTGCTCTCGCCGTCGACCTCGGCGGCGTTCGACCTGATGCCCGAGATCCCCGAGGATCTTCGCAGGCAGTTCCAGATCCCCGACGCGGAGCGCACGTTCGCGCTGAACCGCCCCTTCCTGGAGACCTTCGCGCACGAGATCGCCCCGTGGGGAACCGGCGCCTCCACGCACCCGGACATCGTCCCGGTCGAGATCGGCTTGCCGGCGACCGAAGGGCTTGCGCGAAGCCACTACGCGTTCGACTACGCCCCGGGCGGCACGCCGGCGCTGCGGGTCATCGTGCTCGACACCAGCGACAAGACGTTCCAAAAGTCGGGCCGCAACTCCTCGCAGAACCCGCAGCAGGACCAGGCCACGTGGATCCAGCAGGTCGCGGCCGATGCGACGACGCACAGCCCGCCGATTCCCTTCGTGATCGTCAGCAACGTCCCCACGATCAACCCGACCTCGGGGCTGGGCCAGGACCGGCGCAACATGATGACCGACGGACCGGCCTTCGAAAGCCAGGCCGTCGCGCTCCGGGCCTCGGCCGTTCTCACCGGCTGGGTGCGAGGCAACGCGCAGTACTGGTACCCGAGCCGCGTCGCGCCCGAGCGCGTGCCGTTCATCATCGCCGGGACCGCGGGCACGCCCATCGGCGGATCCCACTACCCGCTCGACAGCCACTTCCACGCGTGGGACCTGATCCACATCGGCGACGCGGGCGGCGACCTGCTCAACGCGCAAGCGGAGGTCACGGTGCGGACGTTCCCCGTCTTCGACTACGTGGCCCTGAACCCGGTGGACGGCACCGATACCGAAGCCGGCGGCTTGCTGCTCTTCCGGGCGCTCGGCCGGGGAATCGACGGCGGCGGTCCGCCGGACGACCCCGCGCAGTCCAAACGGCTCCACATCGAGTTTCCGCTTCCGTTCACCTGTCCTTCCGAGCTGATCCCCGGGTACGGCACGTGCATCAACTCGCGGACGACCCGGCCCGACTTCCAGTTCGTCAGCGAGGATCCGTCCATCGCGCAGTTCGTGACGGCGATGTACGGGAACCCGCGCGTGCCGCTTCGGGTGCGCGCCGGCGAAGTCGTCCCCAACCCGCAGTCGGGCTTGCTCTGCACGTTCCGTCAGGGAAGCACGCACGTGAAGATCGTCTCGGGGCTTCATCAAATGCGGATCCCCATCACGGTCGGCCCGGGCCACGGACCCTGCATCCGCGACGCCGTCCTCGCGCGCCCGCTCGTCCCCGAACCGTTGCCGAACCCACGGCCGGAACCGGCGCCCGCGCCCCTGCCGCCCATCCCGGCTCCCCCGAACCCCGCCGTCGTCGTGCTGCCGCCTCCGCCCCCGCCGGTGACCGCGCCGGCGCCGCCGGCGGCCGGCGGCTACGCCAAGAAGGAGGAGCACGAAGCCGAGGTCGAGGAATCGGGCGCGGACTTCCAAGCCCTGCCCGTCCAGCCGCGCCGCGCGTCCTCGTTCGAGCCGACGATCGGCTGGGCCGCCGCCTCCCTGGTCGGGATCGCCGGACTCGCGTTCGGGCTTGCCTGGGGCGCGTCCGCCCCGTATCGCAGGCGCGTGTACCAGCGCGTCCACGTCACCGATCGCGGCGCCTGAAACCCCTTCCCACCTGCATCGGAGCCGGATTCAGCACATACGCCCGCGGCCATCGGGGAAGGCAGGAATCGGCTTCGGCTGAATCGAATCTAGACGGGTGATCCGCCGCGACCGCACGGTGCCGGCCCACCGTTTCGTTCCCCTGCGCGCATTCTTCGCAGCGGGCGTCGTCGCGCTGAGCGCCGTCGGGACCGGCGCCGTCGTCGGCTCGGCGCCGTGCCGGGCAGGCGATCCGATCGTCGGGAAGGGCTCGACCAGCCAGACGGAAGTCCAGGTCTCGCTCCTCATCCCCGCCTACGAGGATCGGTGCCCGAACCGGCAAGGCACGATCGGCTTCCAGGCGGTCGGGAACGCCGAAGGCGCGAGCGCCGCGATCGAGAAGGACGACGGACACTACTCCGCGCCGTCCACGATCTACGCGGTCGACCAGCCTCTGACCACCGCGGAGAAGCAGATCGCCGACGCCGACCTGATGAACCCGTTCCGGCCGGCGCTCAGCTCGACCATCATGCACGTCCCGATCTACGCCGACGGCGTGGCGATCGCCTACAACACCGGGTCGTGCGGGAGCGGCACGCTCAACGTCTCGGCCAGCACGCTCTCGCTCATCTACCTGGGTCAAGTGACCGCCTGGAACGACCCGACGCTCGTCGCCGACAACCCCGGGCTGGAGGGCTGCTCGCTGAAGATCAAGCCCGCGGTTCGCATCGACGAGAGCGGCTCGACCGTTGCGATCAAGGAGTACTTGTCGAAGGCCAACCCCGCATGGCTCCCGTACGCGGTGAGGGAGACCACCGACGTCTGGCCCTCCACGCTGAGCCCGTGCCGCGGCATCGGAGAGGGCGGAATGGCCTCCTGCGCCAGCGACGTCGGCGGGATCGCCTACGTCCAGTTCAAGGTGGCGCGCGCGCGAGGACTGCCGATGGCCAAGGTCCAGAACGCGTCCGGCTCGTTCGTCGCTCCTGCGCCCGCGAGCAAGGGCTACGCGAGCAGGTGCACCGCCGCGATGAGCGCGGCGACGACGCCGGCCAGCACGAGCGTGGACTGGGGATCGTTCTCCCTGGCATACGGCGCGGCCGGCTATCCGGTGTGCCGGCTCGCCTACGTCCTGGTCTACCAGCACCTCGGCACCGCATACCACCGTGCGCTCAGCCACGGACAGGCTGCGAGCACGTACTGGTTCCTCGCGACGGCGGTGTCCGACGACGTGCAGGACAGCGTGAGGGGGCTCGGCTACGTGCCGCTCGCGGCGAACGTGCGCGCCCTGTCCCAGAACGGCGTCGACACGATCAGGGAATAACCGGAGGGAGTGTCATGAAGGTCAGACGGCTCTTCGTAGCCATCGCGGTGATCGGCGCCTCGATCGCCCCGGCGAGCGCGCCCGCAGCCTGGGGGCCCCGGCCGTGCAACACGCACACGATCGTGTTCAGCTGGCCGTCGTTCGCCGCCGCGGCGCTTTCGGTGAACTTCCACGGCGAGACCTGCGACGTCACGACCGAGGCCGGGAGCGAAGACGTCGACGACCGCGTCATCTTCCCCTTCGCCGAGGCGATCTCGCTCCGGTATCCCGACATCGTTCCCGGCACGCCCGGGGTCGTCTACGCGAAGCTCATCGGTCTGAACTTCGACAAAGGCGCCACCGCGACGCTTGGGCGCGAGCTGTACGAGTTCGACCCGACCGGAAGCACCTACGTCTACGACTCCGTGCTCATCCGGCTTCCCGACGCGCAGGCCGCCAGCGGCTGCCTGGACATCCAGGTCTACAAGCAGAAGCTCTACAAGAACAGCAAGGGCAAGTGGGTGACGAAGAACATCACCCTCGAGAAGACGACCTGGCGCACCTACGACTACCCCGACACGATCGCCTGCGACCTGTAGACGCGCGGGCGACGGAGCCTTCGGCCCGACGCCGGGACGTCCCGGTCCGGCGGACGGCTACGGGCTCGCGCCGGCCGACCAGGAGGCCGGGCGGAACGCCGTCCTGTTGTAGACGTACACGCTGTCGTCCACCGAGAGCGCGTTGTAGACGATCTGCGAGTCGCCGTGGTGAAGGCGCATGCACCCGTGGGAGTGAGGAGTCCCGTCCACGGTCAGCAGCGTTCTCCTGCGGTGCGGCCGTGGGTAGCAGATGTTGGAGTGGAAGCCGACCCCTCCGGCCGTGAACCATGCGAAGTACTGCAGGCCCCAACGGCCCACCTTGGCCGTCGGCGGGATCCTCTTGTCGAGGATCGGGTACGGAGCCCGCCTGATGAGCCTCGACGTTCGGGTGCCGGTTCCCGCCGACGTCTCGAAGTCCTGCGCCGAGCGCCCAGTCTGGTAGATCCGCACTCGCTGAGGCTCGCGAAGGTTCACGTGCGCTTCCACCGCGCGCCAAACCTGGTGCGAAGGTCCCCGCGCGGCGTGGATCTCGGGCCTGCCCAGCACCGAGCGATCGACCGACGCCGGCGCGCTCGCGCCGTCTCCTCCGCCGTGCTGGATCACATGGGTCAACTCGTGCGCGAGCAGCCTGCGGCCCGGCTCCGAGCGCTGGTCGAAGCGCCCGGCCCCGAAGAAGATGTGGCGTCCGTGCGTAAACGCGGCCGCGTGGATCGATTTCGCCAGACGAGCGGCGTCGGAGTCCGTATGGATGCGCACCGATGAGAAGTCGTACCCGAATCGCGGCTCCATGAACGCCCGAGCCGTCGCGGGCAAGGGATCCCCGGCCCGGCCCCCCAGCGCGCTCGCCCCGATGCCGTACGCCGTCGAGCCGCCCGGCGCGAGAGACTTCGGAAGGATGCTCCCGTCCTCCTCCAAGCCCTCGGGGAGGTCTTCGCTCGGCTCGGCTTGGTCGTTCTGCGAGCCTTCGTCCGCCTCTGCCTGACGCTGGAGCATCGCAGGCGGCTCCGGCGCCGGCCGCATCGATGCCGGCAGGCTCGACGCGCGCTCGGGTGCGTTCATGCGAACGATCGCGTCGGCCAGGCGATCGGCCTCCAACTCCCGAGCATCCCGCGGGGTGCTGGTCGTCAGACGCCGCTCGGTGGCTCTTCCCGGGCGAGCGACGCCGGACGATCCTCGTCGCTCGGTTTGCTGCCGACCTTGTGCGAAGGTTCGCAACCGATCACCTTCTCCCTCACAATCACCCTAAGCCCGATGCGCCGGCAGGCGCCAGGACGGCCGCGGCAACGCCGAAGTTCCTCTCCTCACTCATTCCGCACCTCCTGCGATCGCCCGGAGGATACCCCTCGGCTCCCGGCCTCTCACGCTTCGGGATTCATGATCCGGCCCTCAGCGTCCCAAAGCACCGGACGCCGGAGCGTGGATCCCTCTTCGGCGGTGAGGCCGGTCACGAACAGGTTGAAGTCCGAACCCGCAATCTCGATCAAATCGACGGACTTGTTCGCGCCCTCCTCGAACGACAGCTCGATCCGCGCCACCGAGGAATGGACAACCCCGAAGAACAAGAGGCGATCGTCGTCCGGGCCCGGCAGGGAGTGAGAAAACAGCAGGCGTTCGGGAAGCTGCTCCAACTGGCAACTGATCAGGCTGCTGAGGTACTCCACGTGGACACAAGGGTGAGGGTGCGCGCCGGACTCACACGCCCCGGCCGGCGCGGCGCCGACGTCCGGCGACGGAGCCGCCGAGGTGTCCACGCCGCAAAAGACCTTCCACTGTTCGCCCCAAAGCTCGCCCGAAGCGAGCAGCTCCCCGCGACCCGCCGGGACGGGACCTTGGGGCCGCTCGCCGGCGCACGCCGCCACGAGCAGCACGACCGCCAGCACGCTCATGCCCCGCAGGACCCTCAGCCGTGATCGAGCCCTCGTTGCCCTGCGAGGGGGCCTCATCGCCTGCGCAGCTTTGACTTCATGAGTCCTGCAATGGTCGCGGATTTCTCGTCGGCATAGTCTTGAACACGGTTCCACTCCCGTCCCGCGAGTTCCTGCTTTCTGGCCTTGTAAGACTCACGCGCTGAGTGATCTCCGCGAAGGAGGTCACGGAAGCGAAGCATCCGAGTTGCTTCCGAGCACCCCAGCGAAAACACGTGGAGGTTGACCTTTGGACGCTCAAGCTTGAGGAGGCGGTGCCGATGCCACTGCGGTTCTCGAACGTGCAGCGTAAAGCCGGTTCGTTCGAGCGGCGGGACGTATGTGGCTTCATCTGAGGAATCTGAGACGACTAGAAGGATGTCGATTAGCGGCTTCGCGCTCAATCCCGGGACCGCAGTGCTGCCAACATGTTCCACGGCGAGTGCGGTTTCGCCCAGCGCCTTCCGCACGCGCTCTCTCACCCGAGTGAACTCGGTCGCCCACGCTGGATCATAGGGCACGAGCTCAATCCTCATGGCGTCGAGTGCCTCGCCATCGGCCTGCCGACCCGGCGGCTGAACCGCGCGAGCGGGAGCGCATCCGTCGATTCCAGCCGCGAGTTAGGCGGCTCCCACCTCGACGATCTCGCCTTCACTGCGCGGCGCGGAGATTGGGAGCCCGTCCTCCTCCAAACCCGCGATGTGAAGCTCGATCGCTTCGCGGATGAACCGGAGAGCCTCCTCCCGCGTCTCTCCCGCTGCGACGCAGCCAGGAAGGTCCGGGACATGTGCACCCCAGCTGTTCTCTCCCTCTTCCAGGATGACCGTGTAGCGCATGCTCATCTCTTCACCGCTTCATCTGGGCCTGCTTCATGATCGAGTTCAGTGTACCTCTGGGTATATCCGTGCTGGGCTTCCCAGCCACCGTGACGAGCCCGGTCTTGGACGGATGCTTGTACTGGCGGTGGCTGCCCCTGGTTCGCGCCAGCCGCCAGCCGTCCCCCTCGGGGAGCTTGATGACCTCAGCGACCTTCACGCGCGGACCCTACCCGGCAGCTGGGCGCCAGCGCTCCAGCCGGATCCCCCGAGAGCGATTCGCTCGGACGATCTCAGTCAGTGGAAGGACCATGAACGGCGTCGACCATTCTTGGGACGGCTTCTCGAACCCCCAGCCGCCGGCGAGCGTCAACGCGGCGTGCCGAGCGACGCCACCGCCATCGCGCCACACAAGGATCGTCCCGGGTCGGACGTCCCTGCCGCCGGGACGGGCATGGCCGGCGAGCCAGGATTCGAACTGTGCCTGCTGCACCCAGTCGTTTTCTGCGCCCGACTCTCCGCACGCTCCCATCACCGCGCCGAAGCAATTCGGCCCGCTGCCGCGCGCAAACGTTCCGGCCAGCGTCTGCGCTCGGGGCGCACGCGAAGCGCTCTTGCGCCATGCAGACACGGAAACCGCGCGATGCCGACTGGGCCTCAGGCCACGACCGATCAGCCGCTCGAAGACGGCATCTCCGGCCTGGTCGACAAGCGACGCCCACCATACGAATCGATGCCCATCCGCCTGCGCCCGCAACAAGCTCGCGTCGATGAGATCGCACCAGCCCCGGACAGTCGGGACCGCCCCGCGGCCTTGCACGACTTGAGCCCGCACGAGTGCCGCCCGCGCATCTCGCGGCAGGTCCAGAAACGCCGGCTCGTCGAGGAACAGCGTTCGCAGCGCCCGAGGGAGTGCGTACGTCCGGAACGTGTCGCGCAGTTCAGGAGTCAACTCCTGCGCGGGAAGCGAACGAAGGTGCGGATGGGACCTCGGGACGAAGAACGGTTGAACATCTGGAGCCAGCCATTGCCGCCACCTGGTCGCCAGGGAGTCGGGAACATCGATGTTCAGAACGCGCATGCAATAGCCATGTCGGAAAGAACCGCTCCTACGCCGAGTCAGGCGGCGCCGGGCGCATCGGGTTGGATGAAGACTTCACTCAGGGAGGCGGCAGTCCATGCAGGCGAGCACAGCCAGTGTGCGACCGGGAGGTCTACCCGGGAGACCACTCTGCGTGAATCGCTCCGCGTAGAGACGGTTCCTATCAGGACCAGGTCGATCACGTTCACGCTCAGCTCTCCTTGATACCTCAAGGCAGGCTATCGCATCCACAACGGGGCTCATCAGTCCGCCTAACGCCTCGGCTCGTCAGCGGCCGGACGATCGCGAAGCGGGCGGGCCGGTCCGTCGCGCGCGCCAGCTATGGGCCAACGCGAACGAGAGTCTTCGGTTCCACCGTCTCCAGCGCGTCGAGAACAGCGCCCGCGAGTGGCTGCAGCGCCTCGATCCGGTTGCTGCGCGCTTCAACCACCACGACCGCAATGGGCAGCGTTGCGGGGTTCTGTTGGAACTCGAAGCCTCGATCCAGGGTGATGAGGGCATCGAAGCCCGCTTCTGCAGCGGCGGTGAGGAGGTCCCCGTTCTCAATCCCGGACCAGCCCATCTGCTGGGCTGTGCTGACGTCGTGCCCCGGAAGCTCGTCTGCGAACACGCGGGGCACCTGCTCATCAAGAAGCAGCCGCACGACCGAGCAATCCGGCTGCTTCTTCCAGAGCTGCGACAGCCTGTTCGCGCGTGACCGACGGGAAGTGGTCCAGGAATCGCTCGAGCGGGTCGCCAGCCTCTACGTAGTCGAAGAGGGCCTGAACAGGGACCCTTGTGCCCTTGAAGACAGGCGTTCCACCCAGGATCCCTGGGTGGCTGTGGACTACGGAATCGGACTTCGGACCAGCCTTAGCCATCAAGACTCGATTCTACCGCCAGCACCCCGGGCAGGTGCGTGTGATGACCCTGCGGCTCACACGCGCGAGGCGAAGCGGGTCGGGTGCAGCCGCGAGTTGGGCAGCACCGAGTTTGATAGTTCAATGTCATTCCTCACCTCGGTCGGGCGTGATGAAGAAGCCCGTGCAAACAACATCGCCCACGCCGAAGTTCACAAAGAACTGAGAGTTGCCGGGATAGTCGGCCGGGAAGTCGATGTCGAACTCCGCCCGGCCCCGTTCATCGGTACGGGCGTCGATCAGCCTCGTTCGTTTGCTTGCATCCCCTTCAAGCAAGACCTCAGCCTCAATCGGCCGGTTGGAATAGGGAGTTGTGACCAGCATGCGCACGGGACTGGAATCAGGCGTTTCGTCGACAGCCACCGCCGCGCAACTCTTTTGGTTGGGCAATAGCGGGAAGCTTGGGGTCGACGGCGTCGCGGGGGGAGGGGAAGCTGTGGTCGTGCAGGACGCGACAGCCATGGCCGCCAGGATGGTTACCACAACATGCGGAAACCTCAGCATCTGTCTGCCCAACGACTCGGCGTCGGCGGCCGGGGGCCAAAAGCTGCCGGTTCGCTGCACGCGCGAGGTAGGTGGGAACCTAAGCATCGGAATTCCATGCGCCTCCACCAACCCGTTCCTGGTTGGGTCTCCGATCTCGGAGCGTCCCTGGGATACTGATCAGGTTCAACCTTCCCACGTCTTCGGCGACCGAGAGTCCAAGGAGATGTCCGTTGATCTCGACAAGAACGCATGCTGCCAGGGGCACACCGCTCGGGTCCCGAAGGTACAGGGCTTCTGTCAGCGGAATCTTTTCCAGCGTCAGCTTGATCGTGCCCTTGATGTGGACACGAGGACAGAGAACCGTCGCGGACTCAGTCTCGACCTCCAGCGGCATGTCGAGCGTCAGGATGGCGTCAACCGGGTGGAGGCCGGGCTCGCTCTGCGCAGGAAGACGATCGAGGGTGCCCTTCAAGACCCGGCGAGAGATCTCCCCAAGCGAAAGCTGTTGACCCTTCACTCTCACCAGCCGGCCCTGATCAGCATCGAGAGTCTGGAGAGCGTCTACGGCACTCCGATCCGCCGTTGGGTTCGGGATGAACAGGATCTCCGCACCAGCGGCCCAGTCGCGGTTGATCACGCGGACTTCTCGGAGCTGACTGAGATCCACCTGCCTGAAATCCGGCAGTGGCCCTTCGCCCATCGTGAGGCACTCAACACCATGCGCGACCGCCTTCTTCAGGGCTGGGCCAGTGTAGCCGCTGCGACTCGCGATTTGCCTACCGGTGAGAGTTGGCATGTCATTGAGCTTCTGGCAAAGCTGTTCCACCAAGCCAACATCTAGAGGCCGGGCGTGATCCTTGACCTCAACCCCCATGATGCCGGAGTCGGCACTCGTCAAGAGAACCAAGTCGACGTCGCGATTGGTTCCGGAGGCTTCGTCCTGGATCCGCTCGCCAAGCACGAGCTCGACGTCATCCTTGCGGGTAGCCATGTAAAGGTGACCAGCCAGCCGGTGGATGTCATTGTCGTCGAGCACCTCGACTGCCTAAGGGCTATGCGGCTCATCGGCCGCAATCCGCGCGAAGCGCGGACGCGGTCCGTCGCAGCCGCGACCTGAGCGGCCCTGAGGCCTCCGTGTTGGCGTCATCGAGACTCCCCGCGTGATCTCAGCGACGCAGATGAAGCACTCATCACATATTGCGACGTCGCTGGCCTCGCGACTGGCGATCACCAGCTTCCTGACCTCGCCCTGATGTTTCCCGCAGAACGAGCAGCGTAGGGCTGCCCGCTCCTCGGTGGTCAGCTTCTGATGTGTTGTCATTCGCCCCCCACGTCAGGGTTCGCATGACGCGCCACTACGTTTGAGGCTCCAAAGAATCGTGTATCGCGGTACGTCTCAGCTTGGCCACCTCACTCTCGCGGCTCTTCGTCCAATCGAATCGGGCTACTCCGCAGTTGGCCAATCCAGACACCCTGGTCTACGGCCTCGGGTGATGAGCGATTGTCGTACACGGCAACAAGTTGCGCATCGGCAACAGCCAGCTGATCGATTGGGGCGTCGGCTTCCCATTGTCCATCACCCAGATCAAAGACCGCTTCATACCTCGCCGCGGGCGGCACCCTGACTAGCGACGGGACGTTTCGCGTATAATCCTGTGGCTTGCGAAGGACATACCACGTACGCTCACCCCGCCGAACCTCGAACGACAGCGCCGTGTCGCCCCACTGGCTACCTGTGCGCCAGAGACGAAGTGGCGTGCTGCCCATGTTGACAAACACCACGGTTCCGCCGGGCCGCGGTGCACTCGATCGAAGTTCGATATGAACTGCAAGTGACTCGTGATTCATGGATGCATTTCTTCTCCTGTCTATCATCCCCACCTGACTGTGATGATGGAGCTCCTGGCCTTCACCATGCTCCCGTTGCACGTGTCGATGACCTTTAGTTGAAAGTTGAATGTGCCCATCCTGGTGGCCGGTGCGCCTGGCGAGTCCCTTCCGCAGTAGGTGTCGCCGTTTGCCTGGTCCCGAGTACGCCCCGTCAGGTATTCGTCGCCACAGCCGGCGATTGGGTCGCTATGAACGCCAGAGCGATGTCCATACCGTTTGTCGCTTGCATCTCTGTCCTCGTACCACGTACCGGCGGTAGCCGATGAGGGGAACCCGCCGTGCGGAGGACCACCCTTAGATCTGTGATAGGCATCGTCCCACCTGATGTATTGGCGCACCTCACAACAGGAGGGCACCCTGGGCGGTACCGTGACAAACGCCGTGCCGAATCTCGCGGCCATGCTGAACGTCGCGCTCTTCCTGCCACCCGTGTTCGTGACCGGAATAGTGCCGCTAGGTGTGTAAGTAGGGCCGGACGTCACGTGGCATTGGCGGCTGGGTGCGGCCGGAGCGGCCGGAGGTGGGGGACTAGGTGGGAACACGCCAGGTGCCGGTGCCGGTGTTGGAGCTTGCGTGATATCCTCATCGTCCGCAGCAATGCCATCGGCGTTGCGCGTCCTCGTGGCCGTGGCTGGAGGAGCATGAACGGGAAGTCGACTAAAGTCGTGACCCAAGCGTGTGCTTTGCGTGCCAACTAGCTCTTCTTTGACCTCATCGCGATTTCTCTCTCGTGGTCGCTGCACAGCAGCCCGATTCCCGATTGTGCGCTGCAAATGAGCAACAGAGGTCAGATCACGGCTTTGCCTAATGAGGGATCGACCGATTGTGGCAGTCTTAGTGGCCGTAGTCGGCAGAGTCTTGGGCTTCTGTACGAAAGCTCGCATGCCACGTCCTTTCGATCACCTGACGCCTTATAACTCCTACTTAGACGGACCGCGCCATGTGCAGTCCTGGGGACAGGATAACACTCGGCGCGGGCAGCGGGTTGGGTGATCCTCAGCCATCCACCTGTGGAAATAGTGGGGGCTCACGTGCGCCGTGGATTGTATGTCCGGCGCGGGCGGTCGTGTTAAGGCGTGAGAATCAATCCCAGGCTGCCTAGGCGATCGAGGGGGCTCCGCGCCCCGAGGCCGCCTCGGTTGAGGACGTGCGCGTAAGTCATGGAGGTTCGCAGTCCCTGTGGCCGAGAAGTTCCTGAACGATGTGGATGTCGTAGCCGTCGTCCAGCAAGTGAGTGGCGAAAGAGTTTCGCCGGAACGCGTGCAGGTGATGACGATGCGTGAACCCGGTATCGCAATCGCAGAAGTGACTGCGGGCGGCGAACACCCAACGCCCGCCGCGCGAGCGGGCGGCGAGGGCTCGCCGGGAGCGGGGACTCGGTGGGCCCCTCGAACGGCGCGCCAGCGACGTGAGAGGGACGGACCGCAGTGAGCGAACTCGGTGACGCGGCACGCGTCGCCGAGTCCGCTCACGTGTCCCCGCGGAGGCGAGCCCTCGACGGCCGCGGACAAGCTGAAGGGCGGCTCTCGCGAGCCGCCCTTCCCAGCAGGTGCCTTAGAAGTCGCCCATGTCGCCGGCGCCGGGGGTCGGCATCGGCGGGGTCTTCTCGGGCTTCTCGGCCACGACCACCTCGGTCGTGAGGAACAGCGCCGCGATCGAGGCGGCGTTGAGCAGCGCCGAGCGCGTCACCTTCGCCGGGTCGATGACGCCGGCCTTCAGCAGGTCGACGTACTCGCCGGTGTCGGCGTTGAGGCCCCAGCCGGTGTCCAGGCCGCGTACCTTCTCGACCACGACGCCGCCTTCCAGGCCGGCGTTCACCGCGATCTGCTTGACCGGCTCTTCGAGCGCCCGCCGCACGATGCGTGCGCCGGTCGCCTCGTCGCCCGTGAGGTCCAGCTTGTCGATCCCGGACTGCGCCTGCAGCAGGGTCACGCCGCCGCCGGCGACGATGCCCTCTTCGACCGCGGCCTTGGTCGCGGAGACCGCGTCCTCGATCCGGTGCTTCTTCTCCTTCAGCTCGACCTCGGTCGCCGCTCCGACCTTGATGACCGCGACGCCGCCGGCCAGCTTCGCCAGCCGCTCCTGCAGCTTCTCACGGTCGTAGTCGGAGTCGGTGTTCTCGATCTCGGTCTTGATCTGGTTGACCCGGCCCTTGATCTGCTCGGGGTCGCCGGAGCCCTCGACGATCGTCGTCTCGTCCTTGGTGACGACGATCTTGCGAGCGCGGCCCAGCATGTCGAGCGTCGTGTTCTCCAGCTTGAGGCCCACCTCTTCGCTGATGACCTGGCCGCCGGTGAGGATCGCGATGTCCTGCAGCATGGCCTTGCGACGGTCGCCGAAGCCGGGGGCCTTGACCGCGACGGACTTGAACGTGCCGCGGATCTTGTTGACCACGAGCGTCGCGAGGGCCTCGCCCTCGACGTCCTCGGCCACGATCGCCAGCGCCTTGCCCGTCTGCATGACCTTCTCGAGCACCGCGACGAGATCCTTCACCGCGCTGATCTTCGAGTTCACGATCAGCAGGTAGGGGTCCTCGACGACGACCTCCATCCGCTCGGGGTCGGTCACGAAGTACGGGGAGATGTAGCCCTTGTCGAAGCGCATCCCCTCGACCAGCTCCAGCTCGAGGCCGAAGGTCTGCGACTCCTCGACGGTGATCACGCCGTCCTTGCCGACCTTGTCCATCGCCTCGGCGATCATCGCGCCGATCTCAGGGTCGTTGTTCGCCGAGATCGCGGCGACGTTGCTGATCTCGGCCTTGTCCTCGACGTCCTTGGACGCCGTCTTGATCTGCTCGACGACGCGCGCGACGGCCTTCTCGATCCCGCGCTTGATCGCCATCGGGTTCGCGCCCGCGGTCACGTTGCGCAGCCCTTCGTGGACCATCGCCTGCGCGAGCACCGTCGCCGTCGTCGTGCCGTCGCCGGCCACGTCGTTGGTCTTCTTGGCGACCTCCTTGACCAGCTCCGCACCGATCTTCTCGGCGGGGTCCTCCAGCTCGATCTCCTTGGCGATGGAGACGCCGTCGTTGGTGATCGTCGGCGCGCCCCACTTCTTCTCGATCACCACGTTGCGGCCCTTAGGGCCCAGGGTGACCTTCACCGCATTCGCGAGCTTGTCCATGCCCGACTCGAGCGCGCGGCGCGCCTCTTCGTCGAACGTGATGAGCTTCGCAGCCATCTATCCCTCCTCGTTTCCGAACGGCGGGCCTTCGGCCCTTCTCCTGTCGTTCACCGCCGGCGGCGAGACTGGCACTCCCGGCCTCCGGCTGCTAGCACTCTCCCAGGGAGAGTGCTAACGGCAGTTATACGCCAGGGGCTCGGCGCGACGCAAGTCAAGACGGATCGGACGGGCTTCGGGCAGCATCCAGCGCCCGCCCGACGACCTCGTCGAGCATGCGCTCGGTGAGCTTCCCGGTGAACGTGTTCTGCTGGCTCGGGTGATAGGAGCCGACCAAGGTCCAGCGGCCCGCCCGGGCGAGGGCGCCGTGGCCGAACCGGGGCTTCGGCCGGACCTCGGCGCCGAGCGAGCGCACCGCCCGCAGCGCGCCGTCCCACGCGAACGAGCCGAGCGCCAGGATCGCCCGCGAGCGCGCGAGCGCCACCAGCTCCTCGGCGAGGAAGGGCAGGCACGTGTCGCGCTCGGCCGGCGCCGGTTTGTTGGCCGGCGGCGCGCACCGAACGACGGCAGTCACCCAGCAGTCGATCAGCCGGAGCCCGTCGTCGCGCGAACCCGAAGCGGACTGGGATGCAACACCCGCCCGGTGCAGGGCCCGATACAGCCAGTCGCCGGAGCGGTCCCCGGTGAACATCCGGCCGGTGCGGTTCGCGCCGTGGGCCGCCGGCGCCAGGCCGACGACGACGAGCCGCGCGCGCGGATCGCCGAAGCCCGGCACCGGACGCGCCCAGTACTCCTGGCCTGTGAACCGCGCGGGGGGATCGGCCGCGGCCGCTTCACGCCACGACACCAGGCGCGGGCATCGCCGGCACGCCGCGACCCGCGCGCCGATCTCGTCGAGGCTTCCCATCGCGCGGAAGCCTACGCACGCGGAAGAGGTCCGGGAGACCCGGACCTCTTCGGTGAAGTGAAAGGCCTTACTTCTTCTTGGCCCGACGCTTCGTCGCCTTGCGCTTGGCCGGCTTGCGCGCGGCGGCGCTCTTCTTCCGCGCCGTCTTGCGCTTGGCCGGCTTCTTCGCCGCAGCCTTCTTCGCGGTCTTCCGCTTGGCCGGCTTGCGCTTCGCGGTCTTCTTCGCCGCAGCCTTCTTCGCGGTCTTCCGCTTGGCCGGCTTGCGCTTCGCGGTCTTCTTCGCCGCAGCCTTCTTGCGAGCGGCCGGCTTGCGCGCGGTCTTCTTCGCAGCGGTCGTCCGCTTCGGACGGCGCTTTGCGGCCGTGCGCTTCGTCGACCCGGTCGACTTGCGCGCTCTCCTCTTAGGCGGCACAGCCCCACCTCCTTTGGCAGGTTCGCTTCACTCCTTAGTGAAGCGCCACACACTGAGCGCGAGTGTAGATGGCGAAAGGGTCCGTATCAAGGTTTTCGGGAACTTTCCGAAGCGGGGGTGTTTGCGTCCAGGTTCGACTACGCGCGCGACGATCGCGTCGCGATCGTCGGCCACAACAACGGCTGCAGCTCGCGATGCCTGCGCACGAGGTCGTCGATCGTCGTGCCGTCGAACACGTCGCGCACGGCAAGCTCGACGCGACTCCACAACTCTTGCAACCCGCACTGGTGCGATTCCGAGCACTGCTCGCCGCCTTCGTGCGGCTCAAGGCAGTACATCGGCGCGAGCGTCCCTTCGAGTGCTTCGATCACGTCCGCGATGCGGATCGACGCCGCGTCGCGCGCGAGCGTGCAACCGCCGTTCGCGCCTCGCTGCGAATCGACGATGCCGGCCTTGTGCAGCGTCGCCAGTTGCTGCTCGAGGAAGCGAAGCGGGATGTTCTGCCGCTCGGCGATCTCACGGGCCGGGACGTGACCGTCGCCGGTTCGTCCGGCAAGCTCCATCAGGGCCCGGAGCGCGTATTCGGTGCGGAGCGGAAATCGCAGCATCAGACTCGCCTATAGCCTCCTACCTGGGACGATGGTAGCCCACCGGAAGGCCCCGGGCCAGGGCGAGCCGGCCCCCTGGGCTTACCCGCCCGCGACGGCCGGCAGGATGGACACGGTCGTCCCGGCTGGGATCGGCGTGTCCAGGCCCTTGAGGAAGCGGATGTCCTCGTCGCCGACGAAGACGTTCACGAAGCGACGCACCTCGCCGCCCTCGTCGCACAACCGCGCCTTGATCCCGGGGTGCTGTCGCTCGAGGTCCTCGATCAAGGCGCGCACCGACTCCGCGTTCGCGACGACCTCCGACGCGCCGCCCGTCGCGCTGCGCAGCGGCGTGGGGATGCGAACCGTGACGCTCACTTCCTCACCTCCGCCAGGAACGCGTCGAGCGAGGGCGGGATCGTCAGCGCCGGCCCGACCCTGCCTTCGATCGCATCGATGGTCTTGAAGCCGTCGCCGGTGATCAGCGCGACCGTGCGCTCGTCGGGCGCGACCGCACCCGACTCGACCAGCTTGCGCAACACCGCGATCGTGACGCCTCCGGCGGTCTCGGTAAAGATTCCCTCCGTGCGAGCCAGCAGCAGGATCCCGTCCCTGATCTCCTCGTCGGTGACCGAGGCCATCGATCCGCCGGTCTCGCGCGCGACCTTCAGCGCGTAGTACCCGTCGGCCGGGTTGCCGATCGCGAGCGACTTCGCGATCGTGTCCGGCTTCACCGGCCGGATCGCGTCCGCGCCCGATTCGAAGGCCGTCACGATCGGCGAGCACCCGAGCGCCTGCGCCCCGCTGATCTTGGTCTCGTGCCCGTCGAGCAGGCCGACGGTCACCAGCTCGTCGAGGCCGCGCTTGATCTTGGTCAGCAGCGACCCGCTCGCCATCGGCACGATCACGTGGTCGGGCGCGCGCCAGCCGAGCTGCTCGGCGACCTCGAAGGCGAGGCTCTTGGACCCTTCCGCGTAGTACGGACGCACGTTCACGTTCACGAAGGCCCACTCGAACTCGCCGGCGATCTCCGAGCACAACCTGTTCACGTCGTCGTAGGTGCCCTCGATCGCCACGAGCTTCGGACCGTAGACGGCCGTCGCGATGATCTTCGCCGGCTCGAGGTCGGCGGGGATGAAGATGTAGGCGTCCATGCCGGCGGAGGCGGCGTGCGCGGCGACGGCGTTCGCGAGGTTCCCGGTCGACGCGCACGCCGCCGTTTCCAGCCCGAAGGATCGTGCCATCGTGAGCGCGACCGAGACGACGCGGTCCTTGAACGAGTGCGTCGGGTTGGGCGTGTCGTTCTTCACCCACAGGTCGCTCAGACCGAGCGCCGCGCCGAGCCGAGGCGCCTGCACCAGCGGCGTGAAACCGGCGCCCAGGTCCACCCGCTTGTCGCCGCCCGGCAGCAGGTCCTCGTAGCGCCAGATCGAGCGCGGGCCCGCCGCGATCCGCTCGCGCGAGGTCGTGCGCGCGATCTCGTCGTAGTCGTAGACGACCTCCAGCGGGGCAAAACAGAACTCGCAGACGTGGAGCGGCTCGGCCGGGTATTCCCGCCCGCACTCACGACACCGGAGACCGAGGATCGCGCCCATGAGCCCCACAGGATACGGGATACGATGAGCGTCCGTGATTCCAAATCGTCTCGTCTCGACGTCGCAGGAGCGCCTCCGCGGGATCCGGGTCGTCTACACCGACATGGACGGCACGATGCTCGGACCGGGCGCCTCCTTCCTGCACGATCCCGACGGCAACCCGACCACGCAGCCGGTCGAGGCGCTGCTCGACGCGCTGGACAAGCAGATCGACGTCGTGCCCGTTTCCGGCCGCGCGCTGCGGGGCCTGCAGACCGACGCGCGGCTCCTGAGCCTGCCGATGGTCATCGCCGAGATGGGCGCGCTGCTCAGCTACGACTTCGGACGCGAGGTCGTCGAGAACTTCGGCGCGACGCCCGAGCCCGGCAAGCCGGCCGAGGTGATGGAGCGCCTGGGCGCCGTCGAGCTGCTGCTGACCAGGTTCGCCGGCCGGCTCGAGATGCACACGCCCTGGTCGTCCTGGCGCGAGTGCACGCAGCTCTTTCGCGGACGGGTCGACGTGGAGGAGGTCAACACGGTGCTGGCCGCGGAAGGCTTCGCGTGGACGGAGCTGCACGACAACGGGTCGCTACGCGGCTCGTACCTGGGCATCGAGGCCGGCGCGGCGCGCGCCTACCACCTCCAGCCGGCGGGCGTGTCCAAGGGGAGCGCAGTCCGGATCGACCGCGAGCGCCGCGGGATCGCGCGCGAAGAGGCCATCGCGATCGGCGACGCCATCGCCGACCTCGCGCTCGCGGAGGAAGTCGGCACCTTCGTGCTCGTCCGCCACGCCTACGAGGAGGACGCCGACCTTGCCTCGCGCGTCCGCGCGTTGCCCAACGCCCTCGTCACCGATCGCCCGCAGAACCTGGGCTGGGCGGATACCGTGCGGGCGGTGGCGCGCGGGGCCGAGGGCTAACCGGCCTCGGCCGGCCGCTCGGTCAGGCCCAGGTCGAAGCGCTTGTGCCACAGGTGCGCGGCGACGATCTTGATCGCCGCCACCGACGGGATCACCACGAGCATGCCCAGGATCCCGGCGAGCGTGGCGCCCACGAGCATCGCGAGCATGACCGTCACCGGATGGAGCCGGACCGTGCGGCCCATCACGTTCGGGCTCACGACGTGGTTGTCGACCTGCTGCACGATCAGCAGGACGACCGCCGCCCAGAGCGCGCGCGAGGGAACGCCCGACAGCAGCCCCACCAGCACCGCGGGAATCGCAGCGAGGAAGGGGCCGATCAGCGGGATCAGGTTCAGCACCCCGGCGAGCAGCCCGATCAGCAGGGCGAACGGAAGCTTGACCAGCGACAACCCGATCGCGCTCGTCACGCCGACGAACGTCGCCACCAGCAACTGCCCGCGGAAGAACCCGCCCACGGCGGTGTTCACCTTGGCGCCGAGCTGCGACAGCTCCGCGAGGTTGCGCGCCGGCAGCACCCGGCGGAACCACGCGCCGATCTTCGGCAGGTCGAGCAGCAGGTAGATCGACAGGAAGATCCCGACCACGAACGTAATGAGCACGTGCAGGATCTGGCCGGCGAAGCTCTGCACGCCGCCCAGCAGCGACACGATCGTCTCGCGGTTCTGCTGGATCGCCTCGAAGACGTCCTCCGGACGGATGTCGAGCCGCGCGTCGAACCCGCGCGCTTCGGCGAACTCGTTCACCCGGTCGACGACGGTGTTGACGTACCCGGGCAGCGCGTCGATGAACGCGGTCAACTGGCGGCCGATGAGGGGGATCAGGAACGCGAGCGCGGTCCCGACGCTCGCCAGGAACAGCACGTAGACGATCAGCACGCCGAAGCCGCGGCGCATGCCCCTGCGCTCGAGCGCCGAGACGATCGGGTTCAGCAGGAACACGATCACGGTGGCGATCGCCAGCGGGGCGACCACGATCGCGATCGGCGCGAGCATGTACCGCCAGACCACGTAGGCCAGCGCGAGGATGCCCAGCAGGGACCACGACAGGACGCCCAGCCAGCGGATGCGATCCCCGAGCGTCTTCGTCGGGGCGACCGGCCCCGCGGGTTCACTCCCCACGGGGCAATCATACGAGGTGCCGATAGCATGGGAGGAATGGCCATCGCGGACGAGCACGACTGAGGAGACCGCACCCGTGCTGCGGCACGTTCCGACTCAGCCTCGCGCCCTCGGCGACCTCTCGGCGATCGTCGGCGCCGAGGAGATCGCGCGACTCCGCACCCTTGCCGCGCCGCTGAAAGGCACGCGGGTCCTGCACGTCAGCAGCACGGCGTTCGGCGGCGGTGTCGCGGAGCTGCTCTACACCCAGGTCCCGTTGATGGCCGACCTCGGCCTGCACGTCGACTGGCGCCTGCTGGAGGGCCACGAGCAGTTCTTCGGCGTGACCAAGGCCATGCACAACGGCCTGCAGGGCGCGGAGATCGCGCTCACTGGAGAAGAGAAGGCGCTCTACCGGTACGTGAACGAGCAGAACGCGGAGGCGATGCCGGAGGAGTACGACGTCGTGATCGTCCACGACCCGCAGCCGGCCGCCATCCGCGAGACGCTCGCGGAGCGCTCCCCCGGAACGAAGTGGATCTGGCGGTGCCACATCGACCTGACCCAGCCGTCGCCGGACGTCTGGCGCTTCCTCAGCGACTTCGTCGGCCCCTACGACGCCCACGTCTTCACGCTGGAGGCGTTCGTGCCCCCGGCGCTCGAAAGCCCGCACCTCGCGCTCATCCCGCCCTCGATCGACCCCCTGTCCATCAAGAACATCGCCATCGACGACGAGCTCGTTCACGGGGTCATCCACCCCTACGGGATCGACCCGGAACGTCCGATGGTCCTGCAGGTCTCGCGGTTCGACCCGTGGAAGGATCCGACCGGCGTGATCGACGCCTTTCGGATCGCGCGGGACGAGGCTCCAGGCCTGCAGCTCGTGATGATCGCTTCGATGGCCCATGACGACCCGGAGGGGTGGGACTACTTCACGCGCACGGAGGAACACCGCGCCGGCGACGCCGACATCTTCCTGCTGTCCAACCTCCAGGAGGTCGGAGCGCTGGCCGTGAACGCATTCCAGCGCGCGGCCGACGTCGTGCTGCAGAAGTCGCTGCGCGAAGGGTTCGGCCTGACCGTCACCGAGGCGCTGTGGAAGCGCAAGCCCGTCATCGGAGGGAACGTCGGCGGGATCAGGCTTCAGATCCGCGACTCCGAGACCGGGTACCTGGTCGACTCGGTCGAGCAGTGCGCCGCGAGGGTGATCGAGCTGCTCGGGGACCCGGCCCGGGGGCGAGCGCTCGGGGAAGCCGGCCGCGCGCTCGTGCGCGATCGGTTCCTGACCACCAGGAGCCTGCGAGACTACCTCACGCTGTTCGCCGCGCTGCTGTCGTGACCGCCGCCCGGCCCATCGTCGTCGCATCCAACCGGGGCCCGGTCACGTTCGTGCGTCACGACGACGGAGCCGTCGAGGCCAAGCGAGGCGTCGGCGGGCTCGTGACGGCCGTCGGCGGCGCCGTCCGCGGGCACGACGCGACCTGGATCTCCGCGGCGATCAGCGAAGAAGACCGGCGGCGCGCCGGGCCCGGCGCGCCGCCGCACGAGCTGCCGGCGGCCGGGGGATCGATCCACGTCCGGATGCTCGCCCCCGACCTCGACGACTACGACTCCTTCTACAACCAGATCTCCAACCGGATCCTGTGGTTCCTGCACCACTACCTCTGGGACGCCGCCGGCACGCCGGATTTCGGAGACGAGCACGAGGCGTGGTGGCAGTCGTTTCGCGCGGTCAACGACGCCTTCGCCGCGGGCGTCGCCGAGGCGCTGCCCGCTGACGGCATCGCGCTGCCGCAGGACTACCACCTCTCGCTCGTGCCGGGCGCGCTGCGGCGACACGGCGCGAACGCCCCCATCGCGTTCTTCTGGCACATCCCGTTCTGCCAGCCCGACCAGTTCCGGCTCTTGCCCGATCGATGGGGAACCGAGCTGCTGCGCGAGTCGCTCGTTGCCGACGTCGTCGGCTTCCACAGCCCGCGCTGGGCGCGGAACTTCCTGGAGTGCTGCGCGGCCGTTCTGGGCGCGCGCGTGCACCGACGGGTCGTTCACTTCGAGGGCCGCCGTACCGCGGTCCGCGCCTACCCGATCGGCGTGGACGTCGACACGCTCGCGCGGGCGAGCGAGTCCGCGGAAGTGGACGCGGCTCTGGCGGCGCTCGACCGTGTCGTGGGCGACCGGCTGCTGGTGCTGCGCGCCGACCGGACCGAGCTGACCAAGAACATCCTGCGCGGGCTGAGCGCGTTCGGGCGGCTGCTCGAACGGCGGCCCGACCTGCGCGATCGCGTCGTGCACGTCGCGCGGCTGTCGCCGTCCCGAGCTGGCGTTCCCGAATACGAGGAGTACATGGAGCGCTGCAAGCAGCAGGCCGGCGCCGTCAACGAACGCTTCGGGTCGGAGACCTGGACCCCCATCGTCATGGACGTCGACAACGACTTCGTCAAGACGCTCGCCGCCTATCGCCGCTACGACGTGCTGATCGTGAACCCGGTCTACGACGGGATGAACCTCGTCGCCCGCGAAGGTCCCCTGGTGAACGAGCGAGACGGCGTGCTCGTGCTGTCCCGCAACGCCGGGGCGGCCGACGAGCTTGGGTCCGCGGCGCTGCTCGTCAACCCGTTCGACGTGACCGGCACGGTGGACGCGCTGGAGCAAGCAATCGACATGGCGGCCGGCGAGCGGCGAGCGCGCGCCGAGCAACTGCGCCCGCTCGCCGCGGGCACCCACCCCGCTCGCTGGATCGAAGCGCAGATCAGGGACGCACAGAAGATGCGAGGCGCCTGAGGAAGCCGAGCAGGCCCTCCGGCCCCTGGACCGTGCGGTCGGCCTCCGCCAGCAGCTCGGGCGGCGCCTCGTCGCTCACCACGGCGATGCGAAGGCTCCAGCCCGCCGCTTCGGCCGCGCGGAACGCGGGCACGTCGCCGCGATCGTCGCCGGCGACGACGGCCGCGCGTGTCCCCTGCTCGATCGCCTCGGCGACCACGGCGCCCTTGTCGATCGCAAGGTCCGGGACCAGCTCCAGCGCCAGGCGGCCGGGCCGCACGAGGAGCCCGTGCTCGGCCGCCACCTCGCGCACGACCGCTTCCGCGTCCGCGAGCATCCCTACCGGATCGGGCGCGCGCCGCGAGTGAACCGTGACCGCCGCCCCCTTGTCCTCGACGTGGAGGGCGGGCAGCAGGCGTTCGAGCGACGCGCGGGCCTCGGCCACCGCTTCGCGCGTCTCGGGCCCGGCGCGCGATTCCTCGACCCCGTCGCGTACGCGCTCCAGCCCGTACAGGCCCGCCAGCTCGACGCCCGGCAGCTCGCCGAACGCGCGCCGCAGAAACGCGACGGGCCGGCCGGAGACCACCATCGCGAGCGCCAGCGACGGGCCGATCGCCCGAAGCGCCTCGGGCACGCCTGCGAGCGGCGCCGCGCTCGCCGGATCGTCCACGATCGGGGCGAGCGTGCCGTCGAAGTCCAGGAACAGCCCGAGTTCCGTCGCGCGCGCGGCGATCTCGCGGAGGTCGCGCTCGTTGGGCTCCCGCACGGCCGGGGCCGGCTCAGGGCGCCTGATAGTCGTCGCCGAGGATGACCACGATGCTCGCGTCGATCGTGATGCGTTCGTCCATCGGCCGGGTACGACTCAGGTCGGGGAAGTCGATGAGCAGCCGGTCGCCCTCGCCCTGGAAGCCGCCGGCGAAGTAGATCGTGGTCTTGTTGGTCGGGTCGTCGTCGTCGACGTCGGCCGCGACGAGCCGTTCGTAGCCCTTGCGCTCGAGCCTGTCCACGGTGTCGCCCGCGAGTCCGGGAACGCCCACGCCGTTCAGGACCGTGATCCGCACCTTCGAGCGCTTGCGCAGCGACGGCTCCGACGGGGTCGGGGTGGTCGCCGGCGTGGTCGGCTCGGTCGTCGCGGTCGTGGTGGGCGTGGCGCTGCCCGTCGGGTCGACCGCCGTCGCGTCCCCGCCGCTGTCGACCAGAACGACGACGGTCAGGATCACCAGCGCGAGCACGGCGAGCGCGCCGACGATCGAGCGGCCGAGCGAGAAGTAGAAGCTCGTAGGCGATTCGGGCGCGTGCTTGCCGGGCACGATTTACTCGGAAGTGCCGCTCCGCCGGGCCGCGCGGCGCCGTTGCCGCGCCTCGCGCTGCCGCCGCAGCCGGCGAACCAGCAGCGGATCCTCGTCGGCCGCCGCGGGCAGGTCGATGATCGCGTTCAGGATCTGGTAGTAGCGGGTCGCCGACATGCCGAGGCCTTCGCGAATCGCGCGCTCCTTCGCGCCCTGGTGCCGCCACCAGGTGCGCTCGAACGCGATGACCGCGCGCTCTTCCTCGCTCAGCTTGCGGGCCCGACGCTCCTGCACCGTTTCCTCCTGATCCGACGGCTCATTCTGCCACAGCGCGGAAGGGACATGAGGAGCCGTGGGTCAGGGGAACAAGCCGCGATCGATGTGCGCCTGGGCGACGCGCCCGATCGCCAGCGCGAGCGCGGCAAGCCGGAGGCGAACGCCCTTTTCCTGGGACAGCGCCCACGCGTCGTCGAAGGTCCGGTCCATGATCGCGCGCAACCCCTTGTTCACCTGGTCCTCGGTCCAGAAGTACGCCTGGATGTCCTGTACCCACTCGAAGTAGCTGACCGTGACGCCGCCCGCGTTGGCGAGGATGTCCGGCACGATCGTCACGCCGCGCGCGGTCAGGGCATGGTCTGCATCGGGCTGCGTCGGGCCGTTGGCCCCCTCCACGATCAGCGGCGCGCGGACGCGATCGGCGTTCTCCTCGGTGATCTGGTCCTCGACCGCCGCGGGCACGAGCACCTCGCAGTCCAGCTCGAGCAGCTCCGCGTTGGAGATCGCGTCGGCGCCCGGGAACCCGGCGATCGTCTCCGCCTCCGCGAGGTGGCGTCGCAACGCGCTGGGGTTCAGCCCGAGCGGGTTGAACACGCCGCCCTTGTGATCGCTCACCGCCACGACGTGGAACCCTGCGTCGTGGAAGATCTCCGCCGCGCGCCCTCCGACCTTGCCGAACCCCTGGATGGCGACGCGCGTGCCCTCGATCTCCATGCCGAGCCGGCGCATCGCCGACAGCGTGGAGAACACCACGCCGCGGCTGGTCGCGCCGGTTCGCCCGAGCGACCCGCCGATCGATATCGGCTTGCCGGTGACGACGCCGGGCACCGAATAGCCCTTGTTCGAGGAGTAGGTGTCCATGATCCAGGCCATGATTCGCTCGTCGGTGTTCAGGTCGGGCGCCGGCACGTCCATCTCCGGGCCGATGAAGGGCAGGATCTCGGACGCGTAGCGCCTGGTCAGCCGCTCCAGCTCGCCGTCGGAGAGCGCCCAGGGCTGCACGCGCACGCCTCCCTTGGCGCCGCCGTAGGGGATGCCGACGAGCGCGCATTTCCACGTCATCCACATCGCGAGCGCCTGCACTTCCTCCAGCGTGACGAGCGGGTGGTAGCGGATGCCGCCCTTGGCGGGACCGCGCGCGATCGAATGGTGAACGCGAAAGCCGCGGAACACCTCGACGGTCCCGTCGTCCAGCCGGACCGGAATCGACACGGTAAGCGACCGCTTCGGCTCGCGGAAGACGATGTGCAGATCGGGATCGAGCCCCATCCACTCTGCTGCTTCGTCCAACTGTGCGAGCGCAGACTCCCACGCCTTGCTCACGTCCCAAGCGTAGCGCGCCCCTCAGGCCGAGCCGCCGCGCTGGGATAAGGTTTCCGGCAGCGCTGGGGTAGCTCAGTCGGCAGAGCAGCTGTCTTGTAAACAGCAGGCCAGGGGTTCGAATCCCCTCCCCAGCTCCACACGCGCGCGGCCGAGTCAGCGGAGCGACAGGGCGAGCACCGCCGCCGTGGCGAGCGAGCCGAACAGGAGCCCGAGCGCGAAGGCGCGCAGCCGGTCGGAGAAGACGACGCCGGCGAGCGCAAGCGCGCCGAGGGCCGCCAGCGACAGGATCGTGCCGGGCCCGTCCCGCATGCCGGCGGCAACGGCCGCGAGGGCGGCCGCCAGAATCACGGGTGGAGCAAGGAGCGCGCCGAGGGCCGCGAGGGCGGCCGAGCGCCAGAGCGGAGGCGGAGCCTTCAGCCCACCGTTTCCAGGGCGCGCCGCTCCATGTGCTCCTCGACCTTGCGCTTGATCCGTTGCAGCGCGTTGTCGATGGACTTCACGCGACGCTTCAGCAGCTCGGCGATGTCCTGGTAGCTCTTGCCCTCGAGGTAGAGCTGGAGCACCTCGGCCTCGAGGTCGGACAGGATCTCGCGGAACGAGGTCTGCATCGAGTCCAGCTCTTCCCGGCTGATGACCATCTCGACCGGGTCGATGTGCGAGGTGTGCGTGAGCACGTCGACGAGCACGCGGTCGCGTTCCTGGCCGTCGTCCTGCGGCATGGGCCGCGTGAGCGACACGTAGGAGTTGAGCGGGATGTGTTTCTGTCGCGTCGAGGTCTTGATCGCCGTGATGATCTGACGCTGGATGCACAGCTCGGCGAACGCGCGGAACGACGACTGCTTGTCGGGCCGGAAGTCGCGGATCGCCTTGTACAGGCCGATCATGCCTTCCTGCACCAAGTCGTCCTTGTCGGCGCCGATCAGGAAGTAGTTGCGCGCCTTGACGCGCGCGAAGTTCTTGTAACGAAGGAGGAGGTGCTCGAGGGCGGACTCGTCCCCGGCCCGTGCGCGCAAGACAAGCTCGTCGTCCGTCGCGTCCATCAGGTGATCGTGTACCCGAACCGCTTCTTGCTCTTTGCTCATACACTCCCCCGCCGCTTGGGAGAATCGAGATCGTCGTGTGAGCGCCCGCGAGCACGGTATAGCCCGTTGTGACTAACCGTCAAGGGAAGGATTTCAGCGTGAACAGGGGAAACCGGCCCTACCCGGCGAACGGTTCAGGGATAAATCGGAAAAAGGGAAAGCGCACGGCAGGAGTCAGCCGCGACTCCTCCTTTTCGACGCCTCCCACAACGCGATCGCGCCCGCGGCGGAAGCATTGAGCGAGCCGACGCGTCCGAGCATGGGAATTACGATGATGTCATCTGCTCTTTTCCGCACAATCCGTGACACACCGCGCCCTTCGGCGCCGACCACGACAACCGCCGGCTCGCCGAGCAGGGCGCACTCGCGCACGTCCGTCGGCCCGTCGCCGGCGAGCGCGACGACCCAGAGCCCCTCTTCCTTGCACGCCCGCAAGGCCGACTCGAGGTTTCCGACGACGTCGATCGCGAGGTGCTCGACCGCGCCTGCCGAGGCCTTCGCCACGCCGGGGCCGAGCGACGCGGCGCGCCGGCCGGGCAGCAGCACCGCGTCCACGCCGAGCGCCTCGGCCGTGCGCAGCAGCGCCCCGACGTTCTGCGGGTCCTGAATCCCGTCGAGGGCGAGCAGGAGCGGCGTGCGGCCGGCCGCGCGCGCGCCGTGCACGGCGTCCCGCCAGCTCCCAGCCGCGCGCGCGGCCACTCGCGCGATCACTCCCTGGTGCGCACGCGTCTCGGCTCGCTCGTCCAGCACCGCGCGCGGGACTCGCTCGACCGGCACGCCGGTTTCCGCCGCCAGCTCCACGATCTCGGCGAGCGCACCCTGCACCCGGGCACCCGCTGCGACCGAGAGGCGCTCGATGCGCCGGCCCGCCCGCATCGCCTCCCGAACCGCCTGACGCCCCTCGAGCTGCTCGAACCGAGCGCGGGCCGGCGTCACGGCGTCAGCTCCACGGGTCGTCGAGGTACCACCGCGCGCCGGCCGGCCGGTCTTCGACGACGACGCCGGCGCCGGTGAGCACGTCGCGGATCCCGTCCGCTCGCGCGAAGTCCTTCGCGGCTCGCGCGTCAGCGCGCAGCGCCAGCAGCGCCTCGACCAGCGGCGCCATGCGGCCGTTCGCCGCGTCCTCGCTCCACTGTTCCACGGGGTCGAGCCCGAGGACTCCCGCGAGCGAGGAGAACGTGGCCAGCATCGCGGCGAGCGGTTGCGGGTCGGCTCCGCCCTCCACCTTCTCCAGCACCGGGTTCGCCTCGTTGAGCAGGTCGTGCAAGACCGCGAAGGCTTCGGGTGTGTTGAAGTCGTCGCTCATCGCGTCGAGGAAGCGCTCGCGGAATCGTTCGTCGACTTCACCGCGCACACCGGCGGCCGCGGCCCGCGCGTTGCGCGCGAACGTGGCGAAGCGATCCCAGATCGCGCGCGCCTCGCCGAGCACGTCGGCGTTCATCTCCAGCGGGCTGCGGTAGTGGACGCTCGCCAGGAGCGTGCGCACCACCGGCGGAGGCTGCTCGTCCAGGACGTCGGACAGCAGCATGAAGTTCTTCAGCGACTTCGACATCTTCTCTTCGTTCACGGTCACGAAGCCGTTGTGCAACCAGTAGCGGGCGAGCGGCGCGCCGGTCACCGCCTCGGACTGCGCCGCCTCGTTCTCGTGGTGCGGGAAGATGAGGTCCTGCCCCCCGCCGTGGATGTCGAAGGTCTCGCTCAGGTACTTCATGCTCATCGCGGAGCACTCGATGTGCCATCCCGGACGTCCGGCGCCCCATGGCGCGGGCCACGACACCTGCTGTGAGAACGGATTCTTCGCGCCCTTCCACAAGGCGAAGTCCATCGGATGGCGCTTGCGCGGGTCGGGCTCGACACGCTCGCCCGCGCGCATGTCCTCCAGGCTCCGGCCCGACAGGCTCCCGTACCCGCCGAACGCGCCGACGGAGAAGTACACGTCGCCGCCCTCGACCGCGTACGCGACGCCGGCGTCGATCAGGCGCTGGATCAGCTCGACCATGTCGGTGATGTGCCCGGTCGCCTTCGGCGTGAGGCTCGGCGAGCGCACGCCGAGCCGCCGCATCTGCTCCTCGTAGGAACGCGTGTAGCGCTCGGCGACCTCGAAGGGCGACACGCCCTCCTCGGCGGCCCGGTCGATGATCTTGTCGTCGACGTCGGTGATGTTCTGGACGTAGGTGACCTTGTTACCCATCGCCTCCAGCGTGCGCCGGATGATGTCGAAGGCGACCGCCGCGCGCGCGTGGCCGAGGTGCGGATGGTCGTAGACGGTCGGGCCGCAGACGTACATCGACACCCGGCCCGGGGTGATCGGCTCAAACGCCTTCTTGGATCGACTGCGCGTGTCGTGGACGACGAGGTTCACGGACGCGGAGTCTACCGGCCACGACCCCGCGAGCTACGCCTGGGTCAGCGAGACGACGGCCAGCGCCGCGGCGCCCTCTTCGCGGCCGACGAACCCGACGCCGTCGGTCGTGGTCGCCTTGATGTTGAGGCTCTCCGGATCCATTCCCAACGTCTCGGCGATGACCGACCGCATTTGGGTCCGGTACGGAGCGATCTTCGGCGCCTCGACGACGACCGTGGCGTCGATTCGCTCGACGCGCAGCGAGAGCGCGCGGATCATCGTGGCCGCGCGCGCCAGGAACTCGGTGCTCGCCGCGCCCTCCCAGCGGGAGTCGTCGCTGGGGAAGTGATCGCCGACGTCGCCGAGCCCGGCCGCGCCGAGGATCGCGTCCACGATGGCGTGCGACAGGACGTCGGCATCGGAGTGACCGTCGAGCCCGCGCTCGGACGGGATGGTCACGCCGCCCAGGACGAGCGGCCGTCCTTCCACGAAGGCGTGGACGTCGTAGCCGATCCCTATCCTCGTCACCGGCGCACCTTCCGGTGTTCGAGCAGCGCCTCGACCATGGCGAAGTCCTCGTCGGTCGTGACCTTGGCGTTGCTCGGGTCGCCGCCGACGATCGCGACGCGCACACCCATCCGCTCGACCAGCGCGGCGTCGTCGGTTTCCTCCACGCCGTCGGCCTCGGCGCGCTCGTGCGCCTCGATCAGCACCGCCGCTCGAAACACCTGGGGCGTCTGCACGCTGAACAAGTTCTCGCGCGGCACGGTCTCGGTGACCGCCCCCGCCGAGGCGCGCTTGACCGTGTCCCCGACCGGCACCGCGCACACCGCGGCCTGATCCTTCGCGAGCGAGGCGAGGCACCGCTCGACCAGCCCGGCGCGCACCAGCGGACGTGCGGCGTCGTGGACGACGATCGCCTCGGGATCCGATCGCAACGCGCGCAGGCCCTCGCGAACCGAGCCGCCGCGCGTGGCCGCGCCCTCGACGATCGACAGCGGCGTCGAAAGGCGGCCCGCCGTTCGCTCGATCACCAGCGTCGCCCACGCGTGCGGCACGACGATCACGATCTCGCCGATCGCGGTCACGGCGTCCATGCACCTCAGCGAGTGCATGAACATGGGCTCGCCGGCGATCTCCGCGATCGCCTTCGGGACACCCCCCGTTCGTTCGAGCCGCGTGCCGGCGCCGGCCGCGACGACGACGGCCGCCGCCTTCATCGCGCGCCTCACGACGTCCCGGCTCTCCCGCGCTCCTCTTCGACCCGGTTGGCGAACAGCAACGTGCCCCCGCTGGTGCGGACCGTCCGGGCAAGCTCGACCTCGACCTCACGGCCGACGAGGTGCGCGGCGTCGGGTACGACCACCATCGAGCCGTCGTCGAGGAAGCCGACGCCCTGTCCGGGCTCCTTGCCGGCCCGCTCGATCCGAAGCATCGCGCGATCGCCGGGCGCCACTTGCGGGCGGACGGCGGCCGCCATGCGACGCAAGTGCAGGACCTCCACGCCTTGCAGCTCCGCGACGCGCGCGAGCGGCGCGTCGTCGGTCACCAGCGTCGCCCCTCGCTCCGCCGCGAGCGCCACGAGCTTCGCGTCGACGTCGTCGAACTGCGGGTACGAGCGATCGACCGCGCGCACCTGGACCAAACCCTCCGACTTGATGACCGACAGCGCTTCGAGTCCGCTCGTCGCTCGACGCCGGCGGAGCGAGTCCTGCCCGTCGGCCAGGCCCTGGGTCTCCTCGAGCACGAACGTGGGGACCAGCAGCGTGCCCCTGATCACGCCGGCGCGAACGAAGTCCAGCAACGTCGGGGCCATGATCGCGCTGGAGTCCAGCACGCGGAGATCGGGAGCGCGCGTGCGGTAGGTGAGCCCGAAAAGCTGGAGCAGGTCCTCCCGCTTGGCGATCGCGACGCGATACCCGAGGAACCCGAACACGATCTGGACGAAGGCGAGCATCGGCAGCCCGACCGCTCGCGACGGCAGCAAGAGCAGCGGCAGCCCGAGCGCCGTCCCGACGACGATGCCGCCGATCAACCCGCCGCCGCCCGCGACGAGGTCCGCGCCGGACATCGCCACCAGACGCATCTCCGCGGCGCCGGCGAGCGCCCCCACGCGACGGCCGAGCAGGCCCCCCAGCACGTAGCCGACGGAGCTGCCGAGCAACGCCCCGACCACGATCGACCCCGACGAGATGTCGCTAACCAGCGCGCGAGCCACTTGGTAGCCGAGCGCCGTGCACGCCACGACGATCACGAACCGAATCGCCTCGACGAGGACGATTCCACCCGGGCGAGCGCCGCTTCGGTCGGCCATGGGCTACCAGTCTCGCAGACGGCCCAGAAAGAAGCGCGACCGGCGAAGC
>Ga0214471_10000036_pt1 | contig 140004 bp, 109 predicted proteins | sample RVTome_5_FD_207665 | JGI IMG/M metagenome (GOLD analysis project Ga0214471, IMG submission 207665) | Soil microbial communities from uranium-contaminated site in the Upper Colorado River Basin, Wyoming, United States - RVT142D155 | ecosystem: Environmental > Terrestrial > Soil > Contaminated... | reverse complement strand
GACACGTCCTGAAGGACGCCCACCGCATGCGCTTCAGCGCCCGTCGCGCGAAGCGCGCCCAGCCGCGGTTTCAACCGCGGAACAACGACGGGGACGCCGGGCCACTTTCCTCGACCAATCATCCGCGGGGTAAACCCGCGGCTCGGCTCTGTCGGATAAACCGACGGCCGCTTGATTCGCCGGGTCAACCCGGCGCTCGGCGCCGGCTCCGCCGGCGACACGTCCTGAAGGACGCCCACCGCATGCGCTTCAGCGCCCGTCGCGCGAAGCGCGCCCAGCCGCGGTTTCAACCGCGGAACAACGACGGGGACGCCGGGCCACTTTCCTCGACCAATCATCCGCGCGTCGCCGACCGGCGCTCAGCATGGGCGCGAAGACCCGCGGGTAAACCCGCGGCTCGGCTCTGTCGGATAAACCGACGGTCGCACGCGGGGCCGCTTCACGCCGCCGATCCTAGTTCCCGTCGGTCCCGCTCCCGGCAAGCAATTGATCAAGCCGGGCAAACGCGGCCAGCGCCGCGATGATCGCAGGATCGTGGCGCTGGCGCAGGCGTGCGGCGGCTTCACGGCCCCAGCGGACTTCGGCGGCTCGCCGCGCCAACATCAGGGTGATCGCGGCGGCCTCCGAGCTGTCGGGCTCCACCGAGACCGCCAGCCGGGTTCGCACCCGCTCCAGGAACGGCGTCAACAGTTCCTGGCGCCACCGGTCGGGCGCGTTCAGCCACGCGGCGAATGCCGCCTCGGATTCATCCAGCGCAAACCCCACGCTGTCCGCGATCGCCTGGGGGTAGGACGAATCGGCCGCGGCCGCGTACCACACCGGGGCCGACCGCACCAACCCGAGCTCAAGGTCCGGGACGATCCCGCCACCACCACGCATCACGCGACCGGCGTCGGTCGGGAACGTCTCGCTGGTGTCGGCCTCCGCCCCGGTCCGCCCGGCGAACGAGCGATACTGCGCTCCGGCAAGCCCTCGGTACCGTCGCTGGATGAATCGCCCTCCCGGCGTGATCACCCGGCCGATCGTGAGCCACAGCATGTCACCGCGCGGCAGCCGGAACGGTGCCTGCATCAGCGCCTTCCCGAAGCTCCGCCGACCGATGAGCAAGGCGCGGTCGTGGTCCTGCAACGACCCGGCCAATGCCTCCGAGGCGCTGGCACTCCGCTCGTCGATCAACCCGATCAGCGGCAACTCCCGGAACCGACCGTCCTTCTCGGTAACGAAGTCCTCGACGACGTCTTCCTTGCGACCCTCCGTGCGGAACACCACGGTCCCTTTCGGAAAGAACAGCGACGCGATGGCAATCGACATGTCGACCCGGCCGCCGGGATTCCCCCGCAGGTCGAGCACCACCCGGCGCGCTCCACGGCGCGTGAGCTCACGCAGCGCCCGTTCCATCGACTCGGCGGCATCGTCCCCGAACTCGCCGAGCCAGACGTAGCCGGTGCTGTCGTCCAGCAGGTTGAACTGTTGAATCGATGGACGCTCCACGTGGTCCCGCTTGATCCGCACCCGGTATGGCTGGGGTTCGAGCCGGTTGCCGCGCTCGAGCGAAAGCGTGATGCGGTCGCCCTTCGCGCCGATGAAGGCGTACTCCAGATCCCGGAGGTCCACGCCGGCGACGGTGGTATCGTTGATCGCCACGAGTCGATCACCCGGCGCAATGCCCTTCTTGTCAGCGGGTCCGTCGGGTACGACGGAGAGCACCGTGGGCACGCCGTCCACGTCCTCCAGATCGAGTCCGATCTCCCCTAATTCGCCCGAGGCAAGCCGCCCCTCCAGGGCGGCGGTGCGCCGCGGCAGGTAATAGCTGTGTGGGTCGAGCGACCGGACCGCGCCCCAGATCGCCGCATCGACCAGGTCGCCGTAGTCGACCGAGTCCATGTGGTTGCTGCGGATATGGTTGAGTGCCGCGGACAGTCGCTGGACGTGCTGGTAATCGGTTTGCGCGGAGGACTGCGGAGCGACAGCGAACAGCAGGCCGAGGACGATCAGTGGAGCGCGCATGGGACCTCGCAGGGATCGAACGTGCTGAGCCCGCCCGTGCGGCGGGCACCCGAATAATGACCGCGCGGCAGCCGTCCAGCCACCACACCGCCCGGGCAGGACATCCGCACGCGCGACCCATCTTGCCGCGCGGATTGCCGACTGATAGGTTCGCATGTCATCGGGACGCAATACCCGGCGGCCCCGTGCCGCACGCACCCCGCGTCGGCCGGCCGCCTTGTTCCAGGAGGTCGCATTATGCGCACCGTGTTGATCGCCCTCGTCACGGCGGTGGTCGTGACCAGCACCAGTTACGCTCAAGAGCACACCAGCGAATGGAAGATGGCTAACGCGATGTCCGCGGCACCGGCCTCGGTGAGCGGCGCGGCTGCAATCATGGACTGGGACCACACGGTCCTACGTCCGGGGTCCAACGGGTGGACCTGCTTGCCGGACATGCCGGAGACGCCGGGTAACGACCCGATGTGTCTCGACGCGCCGTGGCTCGCATGGGCTGAGGCCTACATGGGCAAGACGACCCCGTCCATCACGCACATGGGATTCGGGTACATGCTCGCCGGCGACAGCCCGGCCAGCAACACCGATCCGTTCGCGGAGGGCCCCACCGCCACCAACGAGTGGATGGAACACGGTGGTCCGCACCTGATGATCGTGGTGTCGGACGCGGCACAGTTGACGGGGCTCTCGCACGACCCAACCACGGGCGGACCGTGGGTCATGTGGCGCGACACGCCGTACGCACACATCATGGTGCCGGTGCCGTCGCCCGAAATGCGCCACTAGCACGCATCCGGCTGGGGTGGGGCGGGGGCGGGTCCGCGCCCGCCCCCCTCCGTCGCAGGCCGCCCCACGCGTTCCGGTCCCACTCCCGCCTCGTCGCAGCGGGCCGGAAGTTGTCTTATACCGGCCGCAACCAGACATTACCGCAGTCATTCCGACAAGGAACCGCATGCGAACAATCACTCGGGGTCTTTGGACCGCGGCGGCGCTTCTCCTGGCCGGACCACGCCTGGCCGCGCAAATCCCCGCCGAACCCTTCGCCGCGCCACCATACGACCTGACCGCCGCGGACTTCGCGATCGACGGCGATCTGGGATCGTTCGACGGGTCGCTGTCGGGCCGCATCGTGGAACCCGGCGTGATGATCGTGACCGTGCGCCTGGCGGCGCCCGCGGCGGCGCCGCCGCCGAGGTTCTCGGTACGCTGGAGCCTCCCATCGGTAGACGTGGCCGGGTTCTGGAACAGCAACGTTAGCATTGACAAGGTCAATTATTACCGGTCCTCGGTCGATTCCCGTGTGGTGAGCGGAGCGCCGGTCCTGACGCTGTACAACGCCGCCGACCGGAACCGCCTCACGTTTGCGGTATCCGACGCCCGCAACCCGATCCGGCTGGACGCGTCCCTACAAGAGGAGGATGCGCGGTTCCACTTCGGCGTTACGTTCTTCCGCCGGACAGGCCCCGCGCTATCCACCTACCACGCCGAGATCCGGGTCGACACCCGCCCGGTTCCGTTCTACCGGGCGTTGGCCGCGGTGTCCGACTGGTGGGCAGACCAACCCGACCTCCGCCCGGTACCCGTTCCAGACGCCGCGGTACGCCCCGCCTACTCCACCTGGTACGCATTCCACCAGCATCTCGATCCCACCGCGATCCTCGCCGAGCTGCGGCTGGCCCGTGACCTCGGATACGGCACGGTCATCGTCGATGACGGATGGCAGACGTTGGACACCCTCCGTGGCTACCGATACACCGGCGACTGGTCGCCCGACCGCATCCCGAACATGCGGGCGTTTGTCGACAGCGTCCACGCGCTCGACATGCGGTTCGTGCTGTGGTACGCGGTGCCGTTCATCGGCGAGGCCGCCCGGAATTTCGCGCGGTTCGAGGGGAAGTACCTGCGGTACTGGGAGAGCCAGGGCGCCTACGTCCTCGACCCGCGCTTCCCCGAAGTGCGTGCGTTCCTCGCGGACACCTACGACCGCGCGATGGTCGAGTGGAGTCTCGACGGGTTCAAGCTGGACTTCATCGACTTCTTCGCCGCCGACGACTCGACGGTCGTCGGGGCGAACGGCGGCCGCGACATCGCGTCGGTGGATGAGGCGGTCGAGCAATTGTTGCGCGACGTCACGCAGCGTCTGCGGGCACGAAACCCGGATGTGCTCATCGAGTTCCGGCAACGGTACGTGGGTCCGTCCATGCGTCAATTCGGAAACATGTTCCGCGGCGTCGACGCGCCGAACAACGCCGCGGCCAATCGGGCGGAGATCACGGACCTCCGGTTGCTGGCGGGCAACACGGCCGTGCACTCGGACATGATCATGTGGCATCCGGACGAACCCGTCGAGGTCGCGGCGCAACAGTTGCTCGCGGTCCTGTTTGCCGTACCCCAGCTCTCCGTCCGCCTCACGGCACTGCCCGCATCACACCGTCGGATGGTCGCCTTCTGGACCGACTACTGGAATGACCAGCGCGGCCTGCTGCTGGGCGGCGAATTCGCGCCGGCGAACCCGGGCGCGGTCTACCCGCTCATCAAGGCCGTGCGGGGACCTCGCGTGATCGTGGGCGTGTACGGCGACCTGGTGGTGCCGCTCGACGAAGGCCCCTACCGGGATGTCCATCTCATCAACGGCAAGGCGAGCACGACGATCGTCGTGGACCTGCGGACGGGCATGGGGACGGTCGAATTGGACGTGCTCGACGCGGAAGGCACCGTGATCGAGCGCCGGAGCCGTGGCATGCCGGCCGGCGTGTATCAGTTCCGTGTTCCGGCGGGCGGCCTCATCAGGATCGTTCGCATGTAACCCCGCGACGGGCCCGTACCCGGAGTTGCTCGGTCAGCGCCACCCGGGCGGCAGGCTCCGCAGCGCCTCCGGCGTGCCGGCGTCCTCACCGCGGCGCGCGATGCGTTCGCGGATGCGCGGCAGATCCCCGAACCCGACCAACTGCCGCTCGTCCTCGTCCCACAGCGTCATGCCCAGTGTTCGGAAGCTCTCGCGAATGGTAAGGCGCGTCACGCCCTGGAGTTCAGGGTTCTCGTCGAGGCAGCGTTGGAGCTGGTAATTGGGTATCTGACTACTGAGATGGTGCACGTGATGCAGCCCGATATTCGCGGTGAACCACTGCAGGGTCTTGGGTAGCACGAGATGCGAGCTGCCCTCGAGGCCCGCCTCGAAGTAGTTCCACGCATCGCGATGCCGCCAGTAGGTGTCCTCGTACTGATGTTGCACGTAGAACAGGAAGACGCCGAGGGAGCCGGTCATCACGGTGATCGGCGCCTGCACGAGCGCGAAGTTCTTGAAGCCGATGGTGAGGCCCATGAACGCGAGCACGCCGAGCAACGCGAGATTGTTACGATGGATGCTTTCCCACTCCCGCCGCCACGCGCGCGGGAGATCGTGCGGGAAGCGATGCTTCAATACGAACTGCCAGATAGGCCCTACGACAAACAACACGAACGGATTGCGGTAGAGCCGGTACCGCAGGCGCTTGGCACGGGGGAGCGCCAGATACTCGCGCACCGTCAACGTGTCGACGTCGCCGAAGCCCCGCTGATCGAGGTTGCCGGACCCGGCATGATGGATGGCGTGCGTCTTCCGCCAGTACGCGTACGGCACGAGCGTCACCACCCCGATGATCGAGCCAACCAGATTGTTCAGCCTGCGGGAGCGGAAGAAGGACCCATGCCCGCAATCATGCTGGAACATGAAGAGCCGCGCGGTCAACAAGGCCGCGGGGACGGCGAGCACCAGCGTCAGCCAGTAACTCACCTGGAGGCTCCACAGCATGATGAGCCAAACGGCGGCGAACGGGATGGCGGTATTGAACAACTGGAACAGGCTTCGCCAGGTGGCGGGCTGACGATAGGGTGCCAACAAGGTCGGCCAGTCGACGTCGGTCGGCCGACGCTCGGTCTTGGCGAGTTCCATACCGGTCATGGTGATCTGATCCTCACGCTGGGTTACCGGCGGCGGCGCGTGCCGCCGCGACGCGACCGGACGGACGGTCCGCTGCGCCTGACTGATGCCGCACGATCGACGGGTTGCACCGGCGCCATCGCGGGCTCGAATCCCGGGAGCACGTCCCGTTGCAAGGTGCGTCCCATCAGTTTCTCGATGTCCCGCATCAACAACCACTCGTCGGGCGACATCAGCGTCAAGGCGACGCCGGCCGCGCCGGCTCGCGCCGTGCGCCCGACGCGGTGAACGTAGATCTCGGGATCGTGTGGCACGTCGTAGTTGACCACCATCACGATGCTATCGACGTCGATGCCGCGCGCCGCGACATCGGTCGCCACCAGCACGCGGGTCTTGCCATTGCGAAACCCGTCCAGGGCCTTCGTGCGCGCACTCTGCGTCTTGCCACCGTGGATCGACGCCACGTCCTGCCGCGCGTGACGCAGATGCCGCGCGAGTTTGTCCGCGCCCCACTTGGTCCGGGTGAACACCAGCGTGCGGCCCACCGGCACTTCCTCGAGCATGCGGGCCATCGCCGCCGGTTTGGTCGGCTTATCGACCGCCAACAGAATGTGCTCGACCCCGTCGGCGGCCTCCGCGCGGCGCCCAATCTCCACCGCGACGTGTCCGTCCAGCGCGTGCCGCGCCAATCGATCCACCTCCCAGGAGATGGTGGCGGAATAGAACAGGGTCTGCCGACCGGATGGCAGAGTATCGATGATGCGATGCACGTCGGGCGCAAACCCCATGTCGAGCATGCGGTCGGCCTCGTCGAGCACCAGCACTTCCAGCTTGGAGCTGTCGACGTGCCCGCGGCCCATATGGTCGAGCAGACGGCCCGGCGTGGCAACCACAATGTCCACCCCGCGCCGGAGCGCCTGGGTCTGTGGCTCCATCCCCACGCCGCCGTAGATCGCAACCGACTTCACGTTGGTATGCCTGCCGTACGCTTTGGCGCTGTTGAGCACCTGCTCGGCCAGTTCGCGGGTCGGCACGAGGATGAGCGCCCGCAGCGTCCCCGCCTTGCCCGGCATGAGTCGCTGGAGAATGGGCAACAGAAACGCGGCGGTCTTACCCGTCCCGGTCTGGGCGGAACCAACCAGGTCGCGGCCGGCGAGGCCGACCGGAATCGATTGGAGCTGGATCGGGGTGGGTTCTGTGTACCCTTCCTCCTCGACCGCTTGCAACAGTTCGGGCACGAGGCCCAGTGATTGAAACGACGTCTTCGGCAATGATCTCCTCTGCTACACGCACGCCTCCCGGGCGACGAGCTCGTCGCACGGCGGGGCTGCATCATGATGAACCTGAGGAGTGAGACGGCGGGTGCACAGCCGGTACCCATCCTGAGCGGGTACCATCTAACAAAGGTGAGAAGATGCCAGCTCGCGGTTCGTACAGGGGGTAAGCTACTCCGAAGCCTCGGTTTGCGCCAGCGCCCGTCGCGGGATCCGTTTGACAGGCCTTCGCCGCAGGCGACATACTCCCGCGTCTTCCCCCGGAGCCCTCATGCCCTGTCTCGTCATCTCCGCCGCTGAAGTCCGGAGGCTGCTGCCGATGCCGGTGTGCATCGACCTCATGGCGGAGGCCCTCATGACGTTGGCCCGTGACGAGGCCATCAACCCGCTGCGGCACGCCATCCGACTCCCCGACGACGCCGGCATCCTCGGACTCATGCCGGGTTCGATGACCAGCCCCGCCACGTTCGGGCTCAAAGTGGTGTCGGTCTTCCCGCGCAATCACGGCACCTCGTACGACTCGCATCAGGGCGCGGTCATGGTGTTCGAGACGGAGCACGGCGCGCCGGTGGCCATCGTCGATGCCGGCGCGATCACGGCCATCCGCACCGCCGCGGCCAGCGGCGTTGCCACCCGGCTGCTCGCCCGCGAGGGCGCCCGCGCCCTTGCGATCCTCGGATCGGGGATCCAGGCACGCGCGCATATCGAGGCGATGGTGGCGGTGCGCCCGATCTCGCACGTGAGGGTGTTCAGCCGTGACCCGGTACGACGGCAGCGCTTTGCCGACGAGGCGATCGACGCGTTCGGCGTCCCGGTCGACGCGTGCGACTCGGCCGAGGCGGCCGTCGCGGGCGCCGACATCATCTGTACCACCACGTCGTCCAAGGAACCGCTGCTCAGGGGTGACTGGCTGGAACCCGGCTGTCACGTCAATGCCGTCGGATCGAGCGTCCGCTGGGCACGGGAGTTGGACACGGCAGCCGTACTCAAGTCCCGTCTATACGTCGATCGGGTGGAATCGACCGTGCACGAGGCGGGTGACTACCTGTTTCCGCTCAAGGAAGGCGCGCTGGACGAGCACCACATCGTCGGCGAGATCGGTGACATTCTGCTCGGGACACTCCCCGGACGGCAAAGCGACCAGGAGATCACGCTGTTCAAGTCGCTCGGGCTGGCGGTCGAGGACCTCGCCGCCGCGCACTACGTGCACGCCGAGGCGGTCAGGACCGGCGCGGGGGTGCCGGTGACCCTGGGAGGCGCGACGAGTGCGTCCGCTTGAACCGCCCACGCTGGCGGAGATCGTCGCGGCGCGCGACCGGATCAGGGGCGCCGCGATGCGGACGCCGCTGGTACGCCTCAACGGCGACGCCGATGCAAATATCTACCTGAAGCTCGAGAACCTCCAACCGATCGGGTCGTTCAAGTTGCGTGGCGCCGGCAATGCCCTGCGCAAGATGGAACCGGCCGCGTTGCGGCGTGGGGTGTACACCGCGAGCGCCGGAAACATGGCCCAGGGCGTGGCCTGGTGTGCGCGCGAGTTGGGCGTACCGTGTCACGTGGTCGTGCCCGACCGGGCGCCGCAGACCAAGCTCGCCGCCATCGAGCGGCTGGGTGCGCATATCATCAAGGTCACGTTTGACCAATGGTGGCAGGTCATCGTCACGCATCGATACCCCGGACTCGACGGCGTCTTCGTCCATCCGGTGTGCAACACGGATGTCATGGCCGGGCATGGTACGATCGGCCTGGAAATCCTGGAGGACCTGCCGGAACCCGACGCGATCCTGGTGCCGTTCGGCGGCGGCGGGTTGAGCTGCGGGATCGCCGCGGCCGTGCGGGCCAAGCGGCCGGGCACCAGGATCTTCGCGTGCGAAGTCGAAACGGCGGCACCGCTGTCGGCGTCGCTCGCCCAAGGGAGACCGGTCGAGATCGACCGCGTGCCGACCTTCATCGACGGGATTGGCGGCAAGAGTGTCCTGGCGGAGATGTGGCCATTGGTCCGCGACCTGCTGGCCGGCTCATTGGTGACGTCGGTCGAGCGGGTCGTGGCCGCGGTACGCCTCCTCGTCGACCGGAATCACGTCGTGGCCGAGGGGGCCGGGGCCGCGCCGGTGGCCGTGGCAATGGCGGGTGAGGGCGGGCACGGCACGGTGGTATGCGTGGTATCCGGGGGCAATATCGACCCGGCCACGCTCGCGACGATCCTGCGCGGAGACGTGCCGTCGTGAGGGTGACCCTCGAGCGGCCAAGTGTTCCGAATGGCGGGTAGGGATAGGCGACCGTTTCGCGGGGATCGGGGTATACCGGGCATGAGTTGGCTCACGATGCATCACCCGCGCACGGCACCCGTCCGACATGGGCCGTTGGCGGCCATGGCGCTCGCCGCCTGCGCGCTGGCCTGTACCGACCCGCCGAGCCAGGTCATCGAAGCGGCCCGGTACGAGTCCGACCATTTCGTGGTACTCGATTACTCACGCCTGCTGCCGAGCGTGGGCGACTCGTTCATCCGCCGGCTCGAGGCGGACTACGAGGCGGTGGTCGATTTCCTTCCCAGGTTCACCGGTCCGGCGTCGATCGTGGCAAACATCGTCCCCGGCATCGGCGTGCCGTCGGTCTCGCTGGACCCCCCGATCGTCATCACGCAATGGGGCGGCAATCTCGCGTTCGACTACAACGTCCACCTGCTCATCCACGCGTTCACCCGGTATCAGCAGAGCCAGTTCCTGGAGGAAGGGTTGGCGGTATACGGCACCGAATTGCTGGCCCCCGACGCGCCGGCGGTGGAACCGTATCGCGGGCAGGTCCCGCACGCCTGGGTGTCGCTGTTCGCGGGCGCCGGCACGCTCATTCCGTTCGACACGCTGTACCGCGCGGCCGGCGTGTCGTACGAGCCCGCGGGCTCGTTCGTGGACGCGTCGGCCTGGCAGTTCTTCATCATGGCCGGGTCGTTTACCCGCTGGGTGTTCGACACGTACGGCGGCGACACGTTCTGGCGATTGTTCGACGGGGAAGACCCGAACAGCCTGTTCGGATTCTCGTCCGGCTCGGCGGGGATTCTCGCGCGCTGGGTCGAGGACGCGGAGGCGTTGTACCCGCGGCCGCTGACGTGCCGCGAAGCGTTGCTCGACGTCGGCGTGCGCGAGGAGTTCTGGTGCGCGTTGGCGGAAGGAACCGCGCGTTAGTGGCGGCGGCGCTGTCCTCATCAGACAGCGCCGCCGGTCATGCGATCCACGCGCAGCGTGATCGTCGGGTATCCGCTACGGACTGCGCCCGCCGCCTCGCGCTCCGGTCTGCGCACGATCCACATCCAGCTCGACGATGTTCACGTGGCTGCGCTGATCCCCCAGCAGGTGTCGCGCGAAGTACTCGGCGCGTAGCCAGAACCAGTAGTCGCCGCTGTGCCCGCGGTAGCCATGCCGCTGACTCGGGAATACGAAGAAGTCGAACCGCTTGTTGGCGTCGATCAACGCCTCCGCCATGCGATACGTGTTGGCATGGTGGACGTTGTTGTCGATCCCGCCGGTCGTGAGCAACAGGTGCCCCTTCAGATTCGCCGCGAGCTGCGAGTTGCGCGCGATATCGTACTCGAAGGTGACGGTGTCGCCACGCTCGACCTCTCGTACCCCGTGATGCTTCTCCGACCAGTTCTGGTTGTAGACGTTGTTCTCGTGGTTCCCCGACGATGAGACCGCCACCTTGAAGAAATCGGGATAGACCAGCATCGCCGCCGTCGACATGAACCCGCCGCCGGAGTGGCCGTAGATCCCCACCCGATCGACGTCGATGAACCCGTGCCGCTGCGCGAGCTGCTCGACCGCGGCCTTCTTGTCGGCTAACCCGTAGTCCCGCAGGTTGCCGTAGCCGTAATTGTGATACCACTTCGATCGCGCCGGATGACCGCCGCGATTGCCGACGGTGACGATGATGAATCCGAGTTGGGTCATCCCGGTCTCGGTCGGGGCGGTCGAGAACGCCTTCGAGACCGCTTCCGTCTGCGGCCCGGGGTAGACGTACACGATGATCGGATACTGGCGGGTGGAGTCGAAATCGAACGGTGTGTACATCACCCCGTACAGGTCGGTGATACCGTCGGCCGATTTCACGCGGTACGGCTGCGGGAATCGGTAGCCGGCCGCCATCAGCGCCGAGAGATCCGCTTCCTCCAGATCGAGCACCTTACGGCCGGTCACGCCGTCGAACAGCGCGGACGCCGGTACCGTGTTGACCCGCGAGTAGTTATCCACGAAGTAGCGGGTCCCGGGACTCAAGCCCGGCTGCTGGTTGAATCCGCCGTACGCGTTCCGTCTGAGGTTGGCGACCTGGTGGTCGAAGTCGCCGGGGTTCAGCAGCGTGAGCCCGCGTCCATCCACGCCAACCCGGTAGTGGTGCTGGTAATAGGGATCCTCGCCGGGCTCCCGGGCGTTGCCCACGAAATACACGAAGCCGCGCGTCTCGTCGATTCCCGTGATGCCTTCCACGTGCCACGGGCCTTCGGTGAGACGCTGCTTGAGCGTGCCGTCGGGCCCGAACCGATAGAGGTGCGCCCAGCCGTCCCGTTCCGACCACCACAGCATGTCACCCGACGAGAGCAGCTCGAGGTCCTGGCTCTCCACGTAGGTGTTGAGCCGTTCCTCGATCAACACCGTCACCTCGCCGGTGGTCGCGTTGGCCACACACACGTCTACCCGATGCTGGTCGCGGCTACGCCGCCAGAAATAGACCTGGTCCGAGTTTTCCGCGAGCCATAAGGACCGGCGTGGCGCTTCGCTGTCGGGATAGCGGAACTGCCGGGCGTCGAACAGCGAGACCTGCTGGTCCTTGAATCGGTCCGCCTGCACCGTCACCATGTTCCGCGCGGCGAGATCGTAGACCAGCAGTTCCGCTTGCGCGACCGTCGTATCTCCCGGCATGTCGTACTTGTAGGTCTCGAGTTCGGGCCGGTCGTTCCCCACCGAGTGGATCACCCACAGGGCGCCCGATCGCCGCTGATCCCGTCGCACGAGGGCGAACCGCTTCGAATCGCGTGACCAGCTGATGTTGGCTCCCTTGCGCCGATCCTTGCTGCGCTCGCGCTCGACATCGGTGTCACCGAAGCCGCGGCCGCCGTAGTCGTAGTACTCCTCGCCATCGGTGGTGAGCTGGACCTCGTCGACCTCGACCTTCCAATCGGCGCTGTCCGCCGCCGCGCCTTCCTTGCCGCGCCGCGCGTCGAGGATCTGCCGATAGGCTTCCACGTTCATCATGTACAGGTTGTGGTGCCGGCTGAAGACGATGGTCTGGCTGTCGGGAGACACACTGGCCCAGGACGGGTGGTTGTCCGGGTGCTCGTAGTCCGTCAACTCGCGCAGGGTTTGCGTGCGCACATCGTATTGAAAGTGAAAGACCTTCTTCTTGGGGCGTGGCCGGCGGCTCTGCCCTCGGCGTTGCTGGTCACCGCGCTCTTCCTCCGCGTCCACCCGTTCCTCGTCCTGCGACGATTCAACCTCGAACTGAAGGGTGTTGCCGTCGATGAACCGGATCGCGCGGATTGGCAGATGCTGTCCATCCCATGGATCGAGCGTGATGCGGGTCAACTCGGCAGCGATGCGATCGTTATCGAAGATCTGCCGTTTGGTACCGGCCACCGGATCGACGAGGTGGAAGAACTTGCCGTCCGTGGTCTCCCATTCGTACCAGAACCGCTCGCCTCCCTCGATCCAACGCGGCGTCACGATGGTGCTGTGCAGCATGTCGCTCATCTGATACGGAGCAAACCGGGCCGCCAGCCGGTAGTTGGCCCGCGCGGACGGCCGCGGGTGCGCCGGTTCCTGCGCCGACGCGGATGCACCCCACGCGCCGGCGGCCAGCAGCACCAGCCAGACAATGGACTGCCGCGCGTGTCGAGCTGAGCGGGATGCGATCGGAAAAGCCATTGGTCGTGTCTCCCGGAAAGGTCGTGTTACGATCACCACAACAGATGTTGGCTGCGTCGTACTAGCGGAGTCGCGGGCGGGTCGACCGCGGCGCCGTGGAGCATTCCGGCCAGGACGTCGGCGCACGAAACCGCCCGCCACCGGACTCGCCTGCGCTCGCCGCGATGGCCGCCAGATCCACCCGCTCGCGCGTGATCATCGTCGGGTCCTCCGACGCGAGATACGCCAGCATCGCGGTCAGGGTCGCGTTCGACTTCAGGTCGTCGAACACGATCTTGTCGTACGTGTCCCGGTTGGTGTGCCAGGTGTAATTGAAGTACTCCCACCCTAACGCCCCGAGCCCGAACGCCGGCGCGCCGTAACACGAGAACGACGCGTGGTCGCTGCCGCCGCCGGCCGGGAACCCGGCGCCCCCAAACTGGATCTGCTCGTTGAACTCGACGGGCAGCCGCTCGATCCACTGGGCGATGTGCTCGGCGCCGTTGGGCAAGCCGCTGGCACTGAGTCGCACGATCCGGCCCGTACCATTGTCCTGATTGAACAGCGCCTGCATGCCCGTCACGACGTCGGGGTGGTCTTCGCTGTAGGCGCGTGATCCAACCAGGCCGCTTTCCTCACCGCTCCAATGGCCGACGAGAATCGTGCGTTTCGGCTGGGGATACGCCAGCCGGAGAATGCGCATCGCCTCCAGCATCGTAATCGTCCCCGTCCCGTTGTCGGTGGCGCCCGACGAACCGTCCCACGAGTCGAAATGGGCGGACAACACGACGTACTCGTCCGGCTTTGCAGTCCCCGGGATACGCGCGATCGTGTTGAACACCGGCTGCTCGCCGAGTGGTTCGGCGTCGAGGTTCATGCGGATGGTCGGGTGCTGGTCGTTCTCCGTGAGCCGATAGACGAGCCCGTAGTCCTCGCAGCTCAACGTGATGGCCGGCGCGCTGGTGTTGTAGGTCTCGAAGATCTCGATGGCGCCCCAGGCGTTCTTGGGACGGGAGGTGATGACGCCGGCCGCGCCCGCCTGTTCCAGCCGTAGGCCCAGCGATCCGGTGCCGATGGCCAGACTGTGCCCCGTCGCGGCGATCCGGCGGCTCCATGCCTCCGTCGTCCGCGCACGTAACGAGTCCATCCGCGCGTCGGATGCGGGCGTGGCATTTTCGTCCCAATCCGCCGAGGGACGGCACGTCGGTTGCCCGGGCGCTACCAGCACAAGCTTCCCGCGTACATTCGGCAGCCACGCCACGAACGCGACGCTGTCGGCGAACTCGGGGAGGATGACCGTGGAAGCCGTCACGTCCCGCCCGCCCGTTCCGGGGCTGTGCCCGAGCATCGTGCCCTCGAGCGTGCGGACACGCGGGGTCAGAAGATCGATATGCGAATGCCCCCGGCGCCATCCGCGCCAGGTCCCGAATCGCTCGTTCTGCGCGTCGATCCCCCATGACGTGTACATCCGCACGAGCCACTCGTTGCCGTTGCGCTGGCCCGGCGTACCGGTGAGACGCGGGCCGATGGAATCGAGCAGCGCCTGCGCCAATGCCCCGGTGTGCGAGCTGTCCATGCCGAGCCGCCACATCCGCTGCATCACCGGATTCTCGGTGGGGAACGTCTGCGCGAGGAGCGGGGTCCCGACGGCGAGGGCGACCAGGCCGGCACCGGGAATCGACAGAAGTCTGCGTATCATGGGAACGACCGTCCGGCTGCATGTGGTTGTGGGTAGGCGCCGGGGAACTTCGTCTCACGGCGTGTGCCCGGCAAGGGTCACCGGCATCACGGGTAGGCCCTTGCCGCCGGCCCCGTCCGCATCCAGATTTGCTGTCCGGTTACCGAACACGCCGTTCCTGTGGAGTACCAATGCGCCTGCCCGCCCTGGTGTGGTTCCGTGTTACCTCCCCCGCCCTGATCTTCCTGGTCGCCGGCACCGCCTGTGCGCCGGATTCCGCCGGCCCCCATGGCAGCCTGACCGGCCGCCTGGCCATTCGCCCCGTGTTCGCGACCGCCGGAACGGCGGCCGCCGGCGGCGTTGTCGAGATTGCCAAGACACGGGTCGTGTTGCAACGGGAGGATGGGAACGCCGCGCTCGATACCTTGATCACGGTCACGCCGGGCACGGACTCGATCCGGTTGGACGTGACGGTCGCGCTGATCCAATCGAATGAAGCGTTTGCGTTGACGCTCGAGTTCATCACACCGAGTGGCGAGGTGGCGTTCCGCGGGGGGCCGGTGGAGGTGCGTCCGGTGTCGTCCGGCGACGCTCCCCCGATCCAGGTCGACGTCATCATCGTGTATGTCGGCGTGGGAGCTGACGCAGCGAGCGTGCGGATTGCGAACAGCCAACTGTCGCTCGCCTTCGGCGACACGGCGACCCTCACGGCGGAGGCGTTGAACGCCCAGGGCCAGGTGATTGCGGGCACGCCTATTGCCTGGGGCAGCCTCGATACCACTCGCGCCACCGTGCCTGATCCGGCCACCGGCCGCGTGGTCGCGGGCGCCGTGGAAGGTCCCGCGCGGATTACCGCCACCTTGCTGACCGGCCCAGCCGACACGCTGGTGGCGAGCGTGGTGACCACGCTGGTCGGCGACTTGACCCTCCTTTTTCACGCCAGCGGGATCTCCGACTTCTTCGACGGCGATTCGCTCGAGTCTGGCCGGTTTTTCGAGGTCGTCGATCCGGTGGCGATGACCGTGTTCAGTCCGCTACAGGTCAGCCGCGGGACGCAGGAAGTCACCGGACTCGGATATGACCCGATCAACAACCTCGTCTACGTGAGCGACCGCGATTGCAGGCTGATCCGGGTCGATCCGGCGACCGGCGTGGAAGAGGCGGTCGGCGACACCGCGGCGTCTGGCACCTTCTGTGGAGAGGGAGGGAGCGGGGGCTACTTCAAGGGGCTCGCGTTCGAACCCGGCACCAACCGCATGCTGGGTGCCGTGGTGCCTGAGTATTCGGACGGCCAGTTGTACGAGGTGGACCCGCTCACCGCGATGGCCACGCCGCTGGGGCTGGTCGTCACCGCGGCCGGGGATACGCTGGATGGTTTCAACGGGATGTCGTTCCAGCCGGGGACGGGGGTCCTCTATGTCGCCGGACACCTCAGGGGGGACGCGTTGCGGGACCGCTACCTGATGACGGTCGACGTCGCGACGCTGACCGCGACGCCGATCGGCCTCCTGTCGGAAAACGGCGTCGCCAGCATCACCTTCACCTCCGGCGGGACTCTGTACGCCGTGACCGGTGATGGAGCCATCACACCCGAGTCGCTCTGGACGGTGAATCCGGCGACGGCGGCGTTGATCTTGGTCATGCCGCTTGGGCACGGTGACGACGGGGAGGCGATCGTGGGGATTCCGGTCCAGACGGTGGGAGCCGCCGCGGGTGCCGCCGCGGCGGGGCGCTGACGGGCAGCACCAAGAGGCACGGCGCCCGGGACGCCGCTCAGCGGTGGCCGGTCACGTCGAAATAGAGGGTCTGCGATTCGCCCTGCGTGGTGATGACGAACCGGTCGATCAGGCGATCGTCCGGTGTCATTCGTTCAGGCGACCCCATGCTCCAATCGGTACGCTCCCGGCCGAACCAGATCATCAGCCAGCGCAGTTCGGCCGCCAGCGGTTCTTCGTCCGGGGCGAGCCCCCGAATCACGATGGCCTGGTCGATCGTGATCCCGGGACCGCCGTCGTACCACACGCCCTCGTCGATCGCCTCGCGCGCCGCCCGCCACCGTTGATCCACTTCGTCAACGAAGGCCTCGTGCTGCGCTCCCGCCACCGGTAGCAGGAGGAGAAACGCGTCGCCCGCGCCGGGCACGACGACAAGCGCACTGAGCCCCGGCGACGGCGGCCACGGTTGCAACTGCAGGTCGATGATGTTCCCGAACGGCGTGGCCTGATAGAACGATTGACCCTGCTCGACCGTATACGCGGCCACGCGGCGGTCGGTCAGGAGGTTGCCGTCTTCGAGAATGGACGACGCGCCGGCGGAATAGAACAGCAGGATCTCCTCACCTTCCTCGACGTACCCGGCGCGGCGGATCGCCGCGAGGTGCCTGTCGGGCATCGCGGCACCGGTCACGACCGTGTCCGCCGGGGAGAGTCCCCGCTTCGCCGCAAGCGGGGACAGCGACGACACCAGAAAGGCCGCGGGAATCACGCCGGCAAGCAGGAACCGCCTGACGGTCCCGCCCGGCGCGGCGGCCGGGTGTATCCCACGACGCGCTACCGCCCGCGTCGCGACGGCGTCCCCCAGATGCATGAGCACCACTACCACAAGGCCCAGCCCAAACTCCGCAGCCCCCAGAGCCGGATCCCACGCAACCAGCACGACGCCCAGCCAGAGGATCACGGCAAAGAACAGCTCGAACGCGGCAGAGCCGCGGTGGCCGAGGTACAGGTCACCGGCGCCCGGGAACACGAACGAAAGCCATGCCGCATGGCTCGCGGACTTGAACGGCCCACCACAGGCCGGGCAGGCGGCGGCGTCACGGTCCGCGGTCGCGAAGCAATGCGGGCAGAGATCCTCGATCGATCCCGTGGTGGCAGGAACGGATCGGGCAAGCCGCTCGACCAGGTCACGCAGGTACACGCGATCCGGTTTGGGCACATAGGCAACGACCCGGCTGGTGCCGTCGCGGAATCGGATCGTCACATTCCCGAGCCACGACAACGTCAACTTCTCGACGGCGCCGAACGCGATCTGGGCGCGCACCGCGCGTGGCCGCCCACGCCTGTCGATCTGAAGGAGCAGGATCCGCCGATTGGTTACCACGATCGCGCGCCGGGCGACGTAGTACAGCGCCCAACCCATGAAATACGATTCCCAGAATGAGATGAGACTGCCCCGTGTCAGGAAGAAGGCGCGCTCGCCCTCGGCCAGCATGGCTCGCAGGGCGCCGTCAATCCGGCGCAGCAGCTTGAATTTGCGTTTGGCAAGCCGGCGTTGCCGCCAGGTCTCGGTTGGGAAGATACCGGCGTACTCGTAGGGACCGGTCGACTCGGCCCCGCTCAAGAGGTCGCGATAGCCCCGTGCCCGTTTCAGATCGTCCGTCACCTCGGCCTCCGTCGACGTGGGTCGGCCGGCATCCTCTGGCGCTAGCGAAATTCCAGGTCACGCCGTTGGTGAATCCGCCCCGCGCGCATGACCAAGGCGATCCGTCGCATCGCCGCGATATCCCGCGTCGGATCGGCATCGACCACCAGCAGATCCGCGACGTTACCCGGTTCCACGGTCCCGATATCCGCGACGCCGAGCGCGCGCGCGCCGTTGCGCGTCGACGCAACCAGTACCTCCATCGACGTCATCCCCGCCCGCTGCATCGCTTCCATCTCCATGAACACCGACGCGCCGTGCAGCGTCAGTGGATTGCCGGCGTCGGTACCCATCACGACGCTGATCCCCGCGGCATGCACCCGCGCCAGGTTCTCCTGGGCCAACCTGAGTCCCTGCATCGACGCCGCGCGCGCGGCCTCGCGGTCGGGCGCGGCGCTCTCAGGGAGAAACGGCACGGTGTCGGTCGCGAGCACGTTGGCCAGCGTGATCGGATCGACGCAGGCGAACGGCTGCGGGCCGCGTTCGATCTGCCGCACGCGAACCTGCCGATACCCGTCGCGCACCGTCAGGGTTGGCGTGTAGATGGTATCATGCTCTCGTGCCAGCGCGAGAAACTCGTCATCGACCGGTTCGTTGAAGACCGAATGCACGAGCAGCCGCGCGCCCGCGCGCACCGCGTCCTTCGCTTCCCAGAGACCGGTGGCGTGCACGATGAGCGGCACGCCGCGCGCACGGGCTTCGTCACCGGTCGCATGCACCAGCGCCGACACGCGCGCGGTGTCGACCCCGGGACGCATGATATACCAGATCTTGATGGCCGCGGCTCCCCAGGCTACGTGCGCGCGCACGGTCTGTCGGACGGTCGCTTCGTCCGCCATGGCGATGAACTGGCGGTGCCCCGGCAGGTTGAGCCAGAAATCGATCGTCGACAGCAGCGGACCCGCCGCCCGCACCAACGGGGCGTCTCCGCGACCGGCCGTGCGCCGCTGCAGGTCCCACGTCCACGGATAGCCGCCAACGTCGAACACCGAGGTCACACCGCTGCACAGGTAGGACTGAAAGAACCGTTCCGGATGATCGTGCAGCATGGCGGCGGTACGCTCGTACGGATGGTTCGCCCGGAGGTCCAGCGCATCGGGCCGGCCATCGACCCACCCGGTCTGCGAGAAGTGGACGTGGGCGTCGACCAGGCCGGGGGTGATCCACTTGCCGGTCACATCCACCATGCGGGCGTTGTCAGGTATGGCACACGACCCGCGAGGACCCACGCAGGCGATCCGCCCGTCCTGCACCACCACGACCGCGTCGGCAATCGGGGCTGCGCCCGTCCCGTCGATCAGGGTGCCCCCGGCGATTACCTGGGAAGCCGCGCGTTGCTGCTGCGCGGCCGGCGGGATGGCGGTGGTGAGCAGGACCGACATGACCAATCGGATCACGGAAACACGCTCCTGGGAGGACGACGCAAAGGTGTCCTCCGGGGCCGCCGATTGGAAGGACCGCCCGGCCTGCCGTCTCAGACCTGCAGGCGGCGCCGCAGTCGCTCGTCCTCCGACGCCTCCCGTTCGGCGATACGGCGCACGGTGGTACGGACGTGCACGACCCCCGAAAGGAACATGAGCCCCAACACGGCGACCACCACGGTCCAGGCGACCGGCCGTATGCGCGCGAGTCCCATCCCCGACCCGAGGACCGTCAGCGCTCCCATCACGACCTCCGTGGCGGCGAGGCGCGTCACGTCATGCACCGCCCGCGCGCGAACACGAAGTTTCAGCGCACCCGACGCCGCCGCGAGCACACCGATCAGCAGCAGCAGTATCCCCATACCGACTACGATAGATCTCGTGCATCGGCGGGGCCAGGTCCCGACTCTCGACGATGGGCGGCCGGTGCTACATTGTGGGAGCCCCCGGTCCGCCGATCGTTTCCATACTGTGGAGAACCGTCATGCGCCGCCTCTACCACACCGCGATCCCGTTGTCGACCCTTCTCCTCGCCGCACCCGCGGCGGCGCAGAACACGCCGGCCGCGTTCCGTGACGAAGCGCTGCGCCATTTCGAGGGATCCAGCCGCAAGATCACCCAACTCGCCGAGGCGATGCCCGCGGACCTGTACACCTGGAGCCCGATGGAAGGCGTCATGCCGGTGGCACAGGTCTTCATGCATATCGCGCGATACAACTATCTGTACCTGAGCGAGAACCTCGGCATGCCGCTGCCCGACGACGTCGACATGGACACGATGGAAGCCGTCACCGACAAGGCCACGGTGCAAGCCATGGTCGCGGCCTCGATCGAGTACACGCGCCGCCACCTGGCGGCGATGCAGGGCGAAGACCTGGTGCGCATGACGCGCCAATACGGACGGGACGTGCCGCCCTGGTCGGTCATGTTTCAGTTGGTGGCGCACATGAACGAACACGTCGGGCAATCCGTCGCCTACGCCAGGATGAACGGCGTCGCCCCGCCGTGGTCGAGGCCGTGACCATGCGAACGACTCTGCTGATCCTCTTGGCGATGCGCCTGACGGTGCCTGGCCACGTCGCGGCGCAAGACCGCGCGGCACCTGTTCGCGTCATCCTGTTCGTCGCCGACGGCGCAGGGGCCGGGCACTGGGGGATCGCGTCCTGGGCGCTGGAGCGTCCGGCCGTGATGCAGTTCCCGGTGGCCGGCCTGGTCGACACGCAAGGAGCGGATCACGTGGTCACCGGCAGCGCGGCGGCGGCCACAGCGCTCGCGATCGGCGTGCGCACGTCGCGGGGCGCGCTCGGCGTCGACCGCAACGGCCAGCCGCACGAAACGGCCTTTGAGGCGGCTCGGGCCCATGGTCGTGCGACAGGTCTGATCACGACGACCTCCATCGTGGACGCTACTCCCGCCGCCTTCATCACCCATTCGCGTACCCGCCGCGACTGGCCGATGATCTTCGCCGACTATGCGCGGTTTCAACCGGAGGTGATGCTCGGCGGCGGACGAGCGATCCTGTCGGGGAGTTTCGGACGGGGGCGGGCCGACGGCTCCGCCATCCGGAACGGGTACACCTACGTCACGACCGCTGACGCCCTGCGCGCGCTCGACCTGTCGCACACCGATCGCCTGCTCGGCTTGTTCACCGACGGCGACCTCCCCCTCGCCCCGGAACGGGACCCGTCGCTGGCCGGGCTGACCGATGCCGCACTGCACGTACTCGGTCGCGATCCGGATGGGTTCCTGCTCCTGGTGGAACAGGAAGAAACCGACACCCAGGCCCACCGGAACGCAGGCATCGACACGCTCACGCGGGAGATGCTCGCGCTGGACGACGCCATCCAGACCGCCTTGCGCTACCGGGAGGACCACCCGGAGACGCTGATCGTGGTGACGGCGGATCACGAGACGGGCGGCTTGTCCGTGCGCGGAGACTATACCGGCGAACCGGGGGACATCGCGTTGTACTATCACACGACCGGGCACACCGCGGAGCCGGTGCCGATCTTTGCGATCGGTCCGGGCGCGCAGATGTTCGGCGGGTTCATCCGGAACGACGACGTGGGGCGGCACCTGCTGGCGATCGTGCGAGGCGAGGTCCGTCCCACCGGACACGAACGCTAGACCGACCTACGAAGGGCGCGTTGTTCCGATCCCGACTTTCCGTAGCATGTCCTCCATCAGGCACCACCGCGTGAAGCTCGACTGCATGAGGTTCAGCCCCACGAACGCCGTGAACAGGTACCAAGAGGGGCTCACCCAATAGCCCAGCGCGAGCGACCCTAACACGAACACGCCGGCAATCCGGCGAATGAGGTAATGCATCTTCATACGACCTCCGTGGTGTCTAATGCGTACACTTTGAGTCCCTCGTCGCGGCCCCCCTGGTCACGCAGCCGCCGCAACGCTTCCGGCAATCGCGCGGCGCAGTCACTGTCGACCGCGGCGAAATAGAGGGTGCTCGATCCGGGAAACGCCCGCGTGCCGAGTTTCCGCCCCGTCGCACCCTTGCCGAGCACGGTGGGGATCTCGCTGTATCCGGTCCGCTCGCATTCATCGAGCAGGCGCTGCACGTCGGCGGCGTGATCGCCGTCGACAATGATCAGGAAGAGTTTCATGCGTGCATCTCGTAGTAGAGCAAGGGAATAGCCAACAGCGTGAGCGCCGTGGACACGACGGCGCCACTGATGAGCGCCAAGCCGAGCCCCTGGAAAATCGGATCGCCGACCATCACGACCCCGCCGATCACGACGGCTGCGGCCGTCAGGATGATCGGACGGGCCCGCACCAAAACCGAGCCCACGACCGCGTCGGCGACCGAACGACCGCGGGCGAGGCCGAGTTGAATGAAATCCACGAGCAGGATCGAGTTCCGCACGATGATCCCCGACAGCGCGATCATGCCGATCATCGACGTCGCGGTGAAGAACGCACCGCCGGCCGCGTGGGCGGGCAGGATGCCGATCAACGTGAGCGGAATCGGCGCCATGATGACGAGCGGTACGGTAAACGACTGGAACCAGGCCACCACGAGTACGTAGATCAGCACCAGCACCGCGGCGAACGCGATGCCGAGGTCGCGGAACACGTCGACCGTGATCTGCCACTCGCCGTCCCACACGAGAAACGTCCGTTCCGTGAGCGTGGGCGAGCCCGCATAGTAGACGGGGAACCCGTCCTCGACGCCCGCGAGGCCCCGCCGCATGGCGAGCATCGCGTACGCGGGGCTCTCGAGCCGACCAGCCACGTCGGCGGTCACATAGACCACCGGGCGCAGGTTCTTCCGGAAAATCGGCGTCAACGCGGCGACGCTGTCGATCGTCGCCAACGTCCCAAGTCGTCTGGTCCCGTACGGGGTCGGGACGGGCAAGCCGGCCAGGTCCCACACGGTGGCGGAGGCGGAGTCGGGCAGTTGCACCCGGATCGCCACTGGCTCGGCGGCGCCATCGTCGTGCAGCAGTCCCGCCGTCGCCCCGTGCAGCGCCGCCGATATCGCGCGCGCGACATCGTGCGGATTGGTACCGGATTGCGCCGCCTCCGCCTGCATCACCGCGGCACGCACCTGCGCGTGGGGCGCGGTGACAGACCAGTCAACGTCGACGATGCCCTCCGTCGCCAAAAAGACGCCGCGCACCCGCGACGCGGCGTCGATCTGTGCGTCGTAGTCCGGGCCATAGATCTCGGCGGTGAGGGTCGCAAGCACCGGCGGGCCGGGGGGGATCTCCGCCACCTTGACCGCAGCGCCGTAGCGGCGCGCGATCGAGTCGACCACCGGACGCAGCCGGAGCGCGATGGCGTGACTTTGCTCGACGCGATCGTGTTTGGGCACCAGGTTGACCTGCACGTCGGCCACCGTCGGGCCGCGCCGCAGGAAGTAATGACGCACGAGGCCGTTGAAGTTGAACGGCGCCGGCACCCCGGCATACGTCTGGACGTCGTGTACCGCCTCGTCACGCGCGACCGCCAATGCGAGCGCCTGGGCCACCTCGTTGGTGCGCTCGAGCGTGGTACCCTCCGGCATGTCCACGATGAGCTGGAACTCACTCTTGTTGTCGAACGGCAGCATCTTGACCGTGACGAGCTTGAGCGGCACCAGCAGCGCGGACAAGACGAGCAGCGCCAGCGTCCCCGCATACGTGAAGCGCCGCCGCCGCGTGCTGGACAGCAGCGAGCCGAGCACCCGCGCGTACCACGTGGCGAGACGGCCCGACGGCAGATGGTCTTCGTGTGCCGTCGGAGCGCCGTGCGGGATCCCGACAGGCGCCTTCAGCAGGCGGACGGCAAGGTACGGCGTCGCGATGAACGCGACGGCGAGCGAAAACAGCATCGCCACCGACGCGCCGACCGGAATGGGCCGCATGTATGGGCCCATGAGCCCCGAGACGAACGCCATCGGCAGGATCGCCGCGATGACCGTCAGCGTCGCGAGAATCGTGGGGTTGCCGACTTCGTCGACCGCGACGACCGCCGCCTCGTCACGAGGCCGCTCGCCCAGCTTCAGGTGGCGCGCAATGTTCTCGACGACCACGATGGCGTCGTCCACCAGGATGCCGATGGCGAACACGAGCGCAAACAGCGTGATCCGGTTGAGCGTGTACCCGTACAGGCGATACACCAGGAGCGTCAACGCCAGCGTCACCGGCACGGCCACGAGCACCACGACCGCTTCCCGCCAGCCCAGGGTGAGCCACACGAGGAGCGCCACGCCCAGGGTCGCGATCAGAATGTGGATCAGCAGCTCGCGCGATTTCTCGGTGGCGGTCTCGCCGTAGTCGCGGGTCACCGTCACACGCACGTCGCTGCTCACCAGCCGACCCGTCAACTGGTCCACGCGCTCCAACACCAGCGCGGCAAGGTCGGCGGCGTTCGTTCCCTCGCGCTTGGCGATCGCGATGGTCACCGCGGGCTCGAACGCACCGGTGTGTGTGTCGAGAAACGACACGTACTGGTCCGGCTCGGCGGGGCCGTCGCTGACGGTGGCCACGTCGCGTAACCGGATGGGGCGCCCGCCGGCGATCGCGACGATGACGTCGCGCACCTGGTCGGGGCTCCGCAGCAGATGTCCCACACGCACGGGAACGCTCCGGTTCGCCGCCACGAGGTCGCCCGTCGGCAGCTCGGCGTTGGCCGCGCCGATCGCCTGCAGCACGTGCGCGGCCGAAAGGCCGCGCGCCGCCAGCGCCTGTGGATCGAGCGTCACCGCCACCTCGCGCGGTGCGCCACCGACGACCCACGTTTCGGCGAGGTCAGGAATCCGCTTCAGTTCGGCCGCGAGTTCCACCGCCTGCTGGCGCAGGAGATACCCGTCACCGGCGTCACTTCCCCCCGAGAGCGTCAGGGTGAGAATCGGCACCTCGTTGATTCCGTGGAGCGTCACGAGCGGTGGCGTCGCGCCGGGTGGTGCCGCGGCCGCGTTCGCCAGCAGCTTGCCGTGAAGACGGGTGAGCGCCAACTCGGGATCGGTCCCCACGTCGAACCGCGCGGTGATGAGCGCGCCATCGCTCTGGGCCACGCTGTAGACGTACTCGACGCCGCTAATCTCCCACATGGCGCGCTCGAGCGGCTCGACCACACGGCGCTCGACTTCGCGCGGCGTGGCGCCGGGGAGACCGACGGCCACGTCGATCATCGGAACCCGGATCTGTGGTTCCTCCTCACGCGGTGTGGTGAGCAGTCCACCCACACCGGCCGCGAGCGACGCCCCGATCAACAACGGCGTCAACTTCGAACGCAGAAAACGCTGGGCGATGGCGCCCGACGGACCGGTCTTCATCGGATGATCACTTCACCGGCCTCAAGGCCACTCAACACCTCGACGCGCCCGTCGGGCAGCGTGCGGCCCAGGCGCACCCACCGCACAACCGTGGCGTCACCGGTCACCACGCGCAGGCCGGTCAGCTGCCCGCGCCGCACCACGGCCGCTTCCGGCACGGCCACGCCGACGTGACTTCCCGCGGGCACGCGCGCCGTCAGCGACAGTCCGGTCGGCCAGTCGGGCGGAAGCGTGAGGCGGGCTTCCGCCGTACGCGACCGTGCATCGCCGCCGGACGACAGCGCGCGAATCGGCGCCGCGACCATCCGGCCATCGGGCGTGTCGATGCGCACCGTATCCCCCACGGCCACCTCGCCAAGCAACGTCACCGGCAGATACAACACCGCATCGCGCGCGCCGACACTCTCCAGCACGAGGAGCGGCATGCCGGGCGCGGCGACGTCGCCGCGATCGGCCATGCGACTGACCACCGTCCCGTCAAACGGCGCACGAATCGTCGCGTATCCCTCGGCGGTCGCGACGTCCGTCAACGTCGCTTCCGCCATCGCGACCTGCGATTCCGCCTGCACGCGACCCAGGTGAGCCTGGTCACGTTGGGCGCGTGGCACGGCGTCCTGCGCGAGCAGCGTATCCATGCGCATGGCGTGACGCGCGGCCTCGTCCCGAGCGGCCCGGGCCGCCACGAGCGCCGCTTCCGCCTTGCGCCGGTTGGCCTCCACATCGTCCGTCCCCAGCCGAAGCAACAGGTCGCCGCGACGGACGCGCGCTCCGATCTCAACCGGAACGGACGCGATGCGCGCCATCATCCTCGTGGTGATCTCGGCACGTTCGCGCGGGACCACCGACCCCGCGATCGCCACGAAGGTCGTGAGGGCTTCCGCATACACCTCGAGGATGGGCTCGGGCGGACGTCGTTCGTCCGGGGTGATCGCGGCGCCCTGACTGCATGCGGCGACGGCGAGGGTGAGGCCCATGAGACGGTTCATCGATCGTAGACTCCGTGGGCGAGTTCCAGGGCGGCATTGGCCACCAGCAAACCGTGACGAGCTGCGAGGAGATTCAGGTGCGCGGCCGTCGCCGCGGCGTGCACGTCGAGCAATTCGGTGATCGGGGCGGCACCGGTGCGGTATCGCAAGCGCGCGTGATCGAGGGCGGCCGCCGCCTCTCCGTGCGCGCGCGACGCGATCCCGACGCCTTGCGACGCCGCATCGACCAGGCGACGAGCGGTCTGGACTTCGACGTCGGCGTTACGTCGGGCGTCTTCGTGTCGGGCCTCGGCCGCGTCGCGCGCCGCGCGTGCACCTCGCACCCCGCCGATCCCACCCAGAGCCGGGAACACGTTCCAGCGCACGCCGATTCCGAGCGTCCAGTCACCACTGCCGCTTCCCCAGAACGTCGACCGACCGGAATGCGAAAGCACGCCGAACGCCGCGACCTGGGGGAGTTGTGACGACCACGCTCGCCTGACGGCGAGATTCGCCGCGTCCACGCCGAGCGACAGCGCGTCCAGGTCGGCCCGGTGCGCCGCCTCGCAGGCGCCGTCGGCACACCCGGCGGACACGACGTCGGTCAGCGAATCGAGAAGCACCAGCGGCACACCGACCGGCAGCGCGAGAAACGCGCGCAAGCGCAAGACGGTGTTGTCCGATTCCGCCGTCGCGTGCACCAGTTGCGCTTCCAGTTCCGCGGCACGGAGATCCGCGAGCCGGGCGTCGAGCCCCGTTACGAGGCCCTGCGCGCGCAGCGCTTCGGCCTGCTCCCTGTGTGCGCGGGCCGCCTCGAAGGCGGCGTCGAGCGTCGCGACCTTGCGCCGGGCAAGCTGCACATCCCAATAGGCACGCGTCGCGAGAAAGGCGGTCGCGCCGCCCGCCCGCCGCGCACCTGCCGATCTGGCGGCGGCACCGCGTTTGGCCGCCGCGTAGCCGAAGAGCCCTTCGGTCGCGAGGATCGGCAGTTCGATGGTCGCGGCGGTGGAGAACCCGGAAATCGCCGCGGGATCATTCAGCGCGTCGAGTTGAAGGTCCGGGCCGGCGAAGCGGCCTTGGCGCAACTTCAAACCAAAGGCACCCACCGGATCGGTGGTCCGCGTCACCTGGCCTTCGAGCCGCAACGACGGCAGAAAGGCCGACGTCGCTTCGAGCGCCGTCGCGGAAGCGTACCGCGCCTCCGCGACCTCGGCCCGGAGCGCAGGATTCATGTCCCGAGCCCGTTGGACGGCGTCCGCCACGCTCATCGCCACCGTGTCCCCGGCGGCAGCTTGCGCGACCATAAATGCAAAAATAGCTATTACCATATTTTTGAGCTCAAAAAAAAGGCCTCAGAGATCGCAGTTTCGGATGCAATTCAGGATGTGATGCACTTTTGCCTCGGTGATCCGGTAATGCACGAAAGCCCCGTCGCGCCGGGCCGCGACGATCCCGGCACCGCGCATCCGGGCGAGGTGCTGGGACACAATCGCCTGGGGCAGTCGGACCTCCTGCTCGATTTCGCTCACCGTCGCCGCCCCACCCTCGAGGACCTCCACGATCTTCAGGCGCTCAGGGTGGCCGAGCATCTTGATGATGTCGGCCGCGCGCGCGAGCACGTCACGGTCGACCGATCTGACAAGGCGGCGGGTGATCATAGTGATGATAATATAGATATATAGGTATTATGTCAATACTACGGTCCTGGGGATGGCAGTCGCTCGAAGCCCGCGACGCTGAAGTGTCGGTCCAGCGCGAAGGCCGCGGTGATGCGCCCCTCGCGCATCACCTCGAAGCTCGTGGCGTCCGCCAGCGAAAACCCATGGTCGCCAAACGGCCGGAGCCAACGTTGGATGGCCCGCTCCTGCAGCGCGGGGGTCACGAACCGCACGTCATGGGTTGCATCGCGCGTCAGCGCATCGAGGAAGGCGAGGGCCGCTCCGGCTCCCCGCACGCGCGTGATCAGGACGTGCATCTCGGCGATCACGAGGTTGGTCGTCACGAAGCCGCGGCGCGCTTGCACCAGCCCGCGGTAGGTTTCGAGGCTCTCCGCGTGCCGGGCTTCGCGGGCGGAGAGGACCGCGAGCCAGCCCGACGTGTCGAGAAAGACGCGCTGACTCACCGCCCGCGGTACGCGTCGGCCAAATGCGCGTCGTGCTCGGACGCGAGGTCGGATGGCCAGTCGTCGCCGATCAGGGATGAGAGCACGGTGAGCACGGCACTGCGGTCTCCACCGGCGTCCAAGGCGAATGCGCGGATGCCCCGGCGCAGCACCTCCGCTCGGGAGATCCCGTATTCCGCCGCAAGGCGATCGAGCAGCGCGCGCTCGTCTGCCGTCAGGTACACCTGCAGCGGCTCCCGGACCTCGGAACCCCGCTTTCGTTGTCGGGACATGAATTACATTACATAATTCACCAAGTGCAGTCAATGCATTTGCCCACAACCATCCTACCGCCCGCCGGTTGCCACCTCCTCCGGCTCCGGCTCCGCCCATTTCTCAAACCACGTTCTGAGAAATAGCTGTGTCCGCATGAAGTTGGACGGGCGGGACGTTGTGCCATGCCATTCGCCGTTGAACCGCACCATCATCGTCGGCACGCCCAGCACCTGGAGTGCCTGATAGTACTCCTCGGTCTGTGGCATGGGGGTACGCAGATCGCGTTCACCGGTCATGAGCATCGTGGGCGTCTTGACGTGGCCGACATACATGATCGGCGAGCGGCGCAGGTGTTCGGACGGGTCGTCCCAGAAGTAGCGCTCGAAATTGCGATGGTACCGGTAGGCATCCGACGTGCCCACCAGCGATATCCAATTGGTCACCGGACAGTTGGCGGACGCCGCGGCGAACCGGTTGGTGTGGCCCACGATCCAACTCGTGAGAATCCCTCCGCCCGAACACCCGTACACATAGAGCCTGCTTTCATCGATGTAGCCGCGGGCGATCACCGCGTCGACCCCGCGCATGAGATCATCGAAGTCCTTGCCCGGATAGGCGTGCTTGATGGCATTGGCGAACTCGGTGCCGTATCCCGTGCTGCCGCGTGGGTTGGTGTACAGCGTGACGTACCCGTTCGCCGCGTGCTCCTGCCACCCGAAATTGAACCCGACCGTGTACATCGAATGCGGGCCGCCGTGGATCGCGAGCATCAGCGGATAGCGGCGGCCCGGATCGAAATCGGGCGGCTTCACGATCCACCCCTGGATGCGGAATCCGTCGACCGACTCGTACCAGATCGCTTCGACGTCCCCCAGCGTCACGCCGGCCAGGACGTCGTCGTTGACGTGCGTGAGTTGCATGCGTTGTTGGGGCCGGCGGGGGTCAAACGTGACCAGGTCGCCCGGTTCGTGAAACGACGACAGTGTGCCGACCGCTCGGCCCCGCCGGTCGAACGAAGCGATCGACAGCAGATGATTGCCTTCCGTCACCGGCCGCACGCCGCCCGAGACCGAAACGAAGTAGAGGTTTCGCGTCCCTTCGCTGCTGACGGTCGTGTAGACCCCGCTGCCGTCGGTCGCCCACGTCAAGCCGCCGAACGGACGCTCGAAGTCGCCGGAGATCATGCGCGAGCCCGACCCGTCGGCGTTCATCACATAGATGTGTTGATCGCGGTAGGTGTCGTCGTGCTCGTCGATCCCGGCGTAGGCGATCAGCCGTCCGTCGGGCGACGGCACCGCACGTCCGTCGGGACCCTTGCGCGTGGTAAGCTGGCGAATGGCGCGCGACCCGACATGGACGGCGTAGACCTCGGACTCATCCCATTGGTCCGGATCATCCGGGTTGTCCACCCGCAGGGCGCTGAACACGATCTCGCTCCCGTCGGGCATCCACTCGGGGTTGCCGTGGTTCCAGTTCCCGTCGGTGAGCTGATGCGGCGTGCCGCCGTCGGCCGGCACGACGAAAATGTGGTTCCACCCGTCATCGATATAGCCGCGGCGATCGGCCTTGTAGCTGGCGCGCGTCACGACCCTCGGCGCTTCGGTCCACCGTGCACCGCTGGGACGTCCGGGTACATCGACCGAAAACTCGGGCCGGCCCGGCACCGACATGGTAAAGGCGAGTTGGGCCCCGTCGGGTGACCAGCGCAGATTCCCCGGCGCCTGCTCGACGTGGGTGATCTGCGTGGTCGCGCCCTCGGCGTCCATCCAGCGGACGAAGATTTGCGCCCCGGACGGTTCGCCGGGCGCAAGAAACGCGATGCGCGTCCCGTCGGGCGACCACGCCGCGGACGAGCCCTTGACGAGGAATCGGTTCCGCGACCCGTCGGCGTCCATGATCCACGTTTCTGACACGCGTGCGTCGTTCACCCGGTCGATGCGGCCGCGGGTGTAGAGGATCTGCCGGCCGTCGCGGGATATTTCCGGATTCCCCACCGTCTCCATGTCCAGGTACATCTCGAGCGCCAGGGTTCGCCGGGGCGCCTGGGCACCGAGTGACGCCGGGACCAACCCCTGGGCGAAGGTCAGCAACGCGATCGAGCCGAATCGCAACGGGATGGATGACATGGGGACCTCCGCGACGCGCGCGTGGAATCGTGACCGGCGTCCGTTTGGGCGCCACCGGGTGGGAGAGTATCCCGCAGTGGCCCGGGAGGCCAGCGCCCAACGGCCCGCGCGGCGCTAGCGTGCCCGCAACTCGTCCCTGACACCGGACCCGCGAACATGCACTTGATCATCGGCCCGATCGGCAGGTTCCTCGACCTCACCGCTCGGGACGAACATCCCACCGTCCTCGGCCATATCGACCGGGACGATCGCAAACGCGTGAACGACGTACTCAGCCGACAGGTCCCGGCGGCCGATCACTCGTCGTTCCCACGCCGGTACATGACGCGCCCGCCGACGATGGTGTACACCACGTCGGTGGAAGGAATCTCGTCCTCCGCAATGGTGAGGATGTCCCGCGACAGCACCGTGATGTCGGCAAGTTTTCCGGGCGTCAACGTGCCCTTGAGGTCCTCCTCGAACGCGGCGAACGCGCCGTTGATGGTATAGGTGCGCAACGCCTCGGTGCGGCTCAGTCGCTGGTCGGCGTAGAAGACGCTCCCGTCGGCGGTCGTGCGGGAGACGGTGGCGTAGTAACTCGCGATCGGGTCGATGTCCTCGACCGGCGCATCGGTGCCGTTGGTGACGACGGCGCTCGACGCCATCAGCGTCCGCCACACGTAGGCGCCCTCGCGCGCGCGCTGCTCGCCCAACCGCGGCACGACCCACGGCGCGTCGGACGTGGCGTGGATCCCCTGCATCGAGGCGATCACGCCGAGTTGTCCGAACCGCGGGATGTCGTCGGGGTGCAGGTGTTGCGCATGCTCGATCCGCCAGCGCCGGTCGGACGGCCCGTTGCCGTTCGGGAACGCCCGCTCGTACACGTCGAGGACTTCGCGATTGGCCCGGTCGCCGATGGCATGCACGCACAACTGGAAGTCGTGTTCCATCGCGAGCTGCGCCGTCGCCGCCAACTCGGCCATCGGGCTCGTGTTGAGCCCGCTGCTCGACGTCAGGTCGGCGTACGGCTGCAACAGCCACGCGCCGTGCGAGCCGAGCGCGCCGTCGATCGTCCGTTTGATGGCGCGGACGGTGAGGTGGTTGTTCCCGTACCCGACCATCCGATAGTTCGCCAGATTCGCCGCGAGATCGGCGTTGGACGCGCGGATCATCACCCATAACCGGAGCCCCATCGCCCCGTCATCGGTGATCCGCTTGTACAGGTCGACGTCGGCGAAAGACGATCCCGCATCCTGGAAACTGGTGACGCCCTTGGAGAGCGCCTCTTCGATGGCCAGCTCCGCTTCGCGCCGCGCATCGGGCGGCTCGGCGTTCGCGGCCGCGCGATTCAGCAGCCGCTGCGCGGTCTCGCGAAACGCACCGATCGGGTTGCCATCGGCGTCGCGTACGATCTGCCCGCCCGGAGGATCCGCCGTGGCGCGCGTGATGCCCGCCATCTCCATCGCCTTGGCGTTGGCGAATGACGCGTGCCCGCTCGCGTGCCGCAGGATGACCGGATTGTCGGGAGACACCGCGCTCAACGTGTGGTGCGTGGGCAGCCCTTCGACGTTGCCGGGCGGCGGCCGATCCCACTTCTCCTGGTGCCAGCCCCGCCCGCGAATCAACGAGCCCACGGGCGCGTCCGACACCGAGGCCTGCACCATCGAGACGATTTCCTCCCAATTGGCCACCGGCATCAGGTTGAGCTGCATCTTGGCCGACCCTATGCCGAGAAAGTGCGCGTGGCTCTCGATGAAGCCGGGAATCGCGAGTTGCCCGTCGAGATCGATGACCTCGGTCTCCCGGCCGATGTATCGGCCGATTGCGCGATCGGTCCCGACGGCGAGGATCGTATCGCCGTGGATAGCGATCGCTTCGCCATCGGGGACGGCGTCATCCACGGTCACGATCTTGCCGTTCCTGAGTACGAGATCGGCCGCGATCTCGGGCTCAGCGCACCCGGCACACGACACGATCGCGCTCACCGCGACCGTTCCCACGAGCGTGCGACAACGTCCTGACAGCTTCACGGGTCCCTCCTCATAGACGTTTCATCCGCGCGAGCACCCGAACGCGCTGCGTCTCGATTTGCCATCGGAACCGTGCCCGCGCAAGTGGCGCCATGCCCGCCACCCGACCCGCGCCGCGCCGAGAGACGCGGCCCGGTGGCGTCTCGGCATACCGATCCATACATTCCACGTTCGCTATGCGTCCCTGAGGAGAACCTGGTGCCCCCATTCGGAAGACAATCGCGACGCGGCTTCGTGGCCTCGTTGGCAGGCGGGTTGCTCGGGATGCTCGGGACGCCGCGTGTGCGGCCCACGCATCGTTGCCACCTGTCGGCGGCATCCGGACCGCATCCCGATCCACGGCGCGATGTCGACGCCTCTCAAGTATTGACTGCCGAACAGCTTACCCGCGCTGAGCATGTCATCCCGCTGTACGACGGCATCCGCGCCATCCCACATATCGCCGACGGCATTCGCTGCAAGTGCGGTTGCGCGGATCTCGAGGGGTTCCGATCGCTGCTCACGTGTTTCGAGTCGAACGGCATGGCGATGGCCTGCCAGATCTGCCAGAGCGAGGGCCGCATGGTGGTTCGCTTGCACGCCGCCGGACGCACGCTCGACCAGATTCGCGCTGCGGTGGACGCGCGCTTCGGCGACGGCTGAACACACGGAGCGTGCCACGCACTTCATTCTCGCAGGAAGGACCCAGATGCCCCGTACCCCAATCCCCATGGCGCTCGCCGCCATGTCCCTTGCGATCACGACCGCCGCGACGGCTCAGATCCGGGCCAGTGAGCGCGGGACGGTTTCCCAAACCGTCGACGGTGCCACCATCACGATCGACTACGGTCGCCCGCAACTGCGGGGTCGTACCGACCTGTGGGGTGGAGAGATCTGGTGGGGCAAGGTGTGGACGCCAGGCGCCAACTGGGCGACGACGATCGACGTGAGCAAGGACGTCACGATTGACGGACACGCCCTGGCGACGGGGAGTTACTCGGTCTGGTTCGAGGTCAAGCAGGACGGATGGACCGCCATCTTCGATCCCGAGCCGCACCGATTCCACCTGATGGGACCGCCGCCGGCGGACAACCAGGTGCGGTTCCCGATCGTACCGGCAGAAGGCCCATCCACCGAGGTCCTCACCTGGTCGTTCCCGGCCGTGCGGCCGACCGGTGGCACACTGCAATTCGCCTGGGGTACGACGGCGGTGTCGTTCGACCTCGCGGTCCCAGCGTCGCGGGACCTCACGGTGACTCGCGGTTTCGCCGACCGCTACGTCGGATCGTACCAGCTCCGCCCCAGTGGACCGCTCGGCGAGACCGAAGGGGGGTTCGACATCTCGCATGCGAATGACCGGCTCGTCGTCCGATGGGAGCATCCGCCCGACCCGAACTTCGCCGAGTTCTGGCTCATCCACTTGGGCGAAGGAATGTTCGCGCCAGGTCAACTCAAGGACGGCGCGCTGTTCGACATCGTGACGGATCTGGTATTCGAGTTCACGCCGCTCGAGGGCAAGGCAACGGGATTCGAATTGCGTGCGCTCGGTGACGCGCTGTGGGGCACCGGGACGCGCGCCCGTTGAGTATCCGACGCCGAGATTGCCCGTGAGGAGTCTGGCGCGCGCGGGGTGCTGCCTGACGGTCGCGCTACTAAGCGGGCGCGCGAGCGCCGCCCAGACGTCGGCGAACCTCGACGCCGAGCGCGCCGACTTCGCGCGTTGGCTCGCGACGTCGCCCGTCTCGCCGTATGCCGCGATCTACCACCAACCGTTCACCGGCGACCTCGTCTTCGGTCCCGGCGGCGATCCCGCCCTCGCGACCTTGCCGCCGGCAACACTCACGCAAGGCATGCTGCGGCTGACCTTGCGCACATCCGACGGAGAGCGAACCGTCCCGCGCAACCGGGATGTGCCGCTGGCCGGCTGGCGCATCCGGGTTGGCGGTGACCGTGGAGATTCCCGCGTGACGGTCTTCGGGGTCCCGCCGGAGGTTAACCCGCCGGGGTGGTATCCGATCGATCCGGCGGTGGTGATCGCCGGCACGCTGCTGCCGCCCGACCGCCGGGAAACGCGCCGGATGCTCGGGCTCGACGGACTGGAAGTCGAGGCCACGCTGGCCGGCTCGTTCGTCGGTGAGATGTCCGGCCGTGGGTTGCGACTCACGGTCTATCGCATGCCGGAACCCGGGTCCGAGGAATCGGAGTTGAACATCTTCTTTCGCGACGGGAGCAGCGGCGCCGGCACGTATCCCGCCGGGCGTTTTCTCGCGCTACAGCCGCTCGGCGACGGACGGTATCGAGCCGACTTCAACCGGGCACGCAATCCGTTTTGCGCGTACAACAGCATCTTCCCCTGTCCCCTCCCCTGGCGCGGCAACCAGATCGAGGTCTCGATCGAAGCGGGCGAACGCTATCACGCGGGCGATCCGGAATGACGTCATGAGATGCCCGTGGCTCGGACTCGTGGCTGGCCTGCTGGTCGCCCAGCCGGCTGAGGCGCTGCAAGGCGGCGCCGCGGGATCGCTGCCCGGCGCGTGGAAGGCGGCGCTGGACCTGGCGGGAGGCCCGCTGCGGTTTCGGATGGCGTTCGCGTCCGGGCCGGACGGGGTCGGCGGGCAGTTGTGTAACGGCGGCCGGTGCGACCCGTTCACGACCGTGGCGACGCTGGCTGGCGACTCGGTGTTGTTCGACATGGCTGACTACGGGGCGGCGATCCGCGCCGTGGTCGCCGGTGATTCCCTGATCGGGTTCTACCGCAACGTGGGCAATCGCGGGCCGCGGACGATTCCGTTTCGGGCCGCGCGAGGCACGTGGAGCATGACCCCGCCTCGCGACGAGCTCGTCGGGCGCTGGGACGCGACGTTCGCTCCGCTCGAGAAACCCAGTCCCCGCGTCATCGAAGTGCGTCGGACCGCGCACGGCCTCGAAGGGACGATCGTATCGAACACGGGAGATTACGGTCTGTTCTGGGGCGGTACCGAGGCCGAATCGTTCTCGATGGCGCACTTCGACGGTTCGTTCGTCTACCTGCTGACCGGGCAGGTCGATGGTGACACCTTACGCGGCGTTTTCCATGCCGGCGCGCGCGCCCAGACCCCGTTCGTCGCGGTCCGCAGCACCGGCCGGCCGCATCTGACCCCGCCCACCGAGGTCGCGCGTGCCGACTCGAGTGGCCCGTTTCGGTTCGCGTTTCCGGATCTGGATGGCGTGGTGGTGTCGCACGACGATGCGCGGTTCGCGGGCAAGGTGGTGCTGGTGGATATCATCGGTACCTGGTGTCCCACCTGTCACGACGCCGCGCCGCTGATGGTCGACTTGTACCGCCGCTACCACGACCGGGGCCTCGAGATCGTCGGGCTGGCATACGAGGTGAGCGGGGACACCGCGGTGGACGGTGCGCTGGTCCGTCGATACCGTGATAAGTTCACCATTCCCTTTCCGCTGCTGCTTGCCGGTGTGAACGACGACGACTCACCGCAGGCGACCCAACCGCAGCTCTCCGGTCCCATCGCGTTTCCGACCACGATCTTTCTCGATCGCACGGGTCGGGTTCGCCGGGTTCATTCGGGATTCTACGGCCCCGCGCTGGGCGCCTCGCACGAGGCGTTGCAGCGCGAGTTCAGGGAGTTCGTCGAGTCGCTGCTGCAGGAATCGGTCGCCCGGCCGTAGCCTCCGCCACGGCGTCAGCCCGCGGAGGGCGGCCCGTCGGGATTGCTGGAGTGCAGCACGACCTTGAGCGCCCCGGTATCCCAATCGACATCCCACGATGCCACGCGTGGCCTGAGGAACTTGGTCAGGTCGTCGATCGTGAGCGTATCAGGCGTCGTATCGAGGAACTCCAGCACCTGGAGGCGCATAGCCGCGTAACTACTCGGTGACCCCTGCGCGGCGATTCGCAAGCTGATCTGATCTGTCAACAGCCGGCGCACCGTGCTCTGGGTGACGTCCAGCAGGCGCTGGAAGAACTCACTCAACTCGGCGTGGCCATTCTTGGATCGTCGCTGCTCCAGCTTCTTCGCGGTCTTCGGGTCACACAGGTCGAGCAGTGCCTTCCGTACGGTCGGCTTGGGGGCCGGGATCTTCGCCGGTGCAGTCGCCTCACGCTCGAGTTTGGCACAGGTGGCCAGGTCATTCCGGCTCAGTTGCAGGAAGGACGTCATCCGGTCGTACAGATCGGTCCGCTCCGGCCGCGGCGGGCGGCGGCGGCCGGACATCAGGTCCTCGACGTACTCGATGGGCACCTCGACCGCTTCAGCCAGTTCCGCCGGCGAGCGCTCGACCGCTTTCAGGCGGTCGCGTATCATCCTCCCGATTGTATCGCTGCTCTTCGCCACGTGTTTCGCGACGTTCTTTGCGGCCGGCTTGGTGGTTTTTTTCGAAGCGGGAGCGGTCTTCTTCGCGGCGGGCGATGACTTCACGCGGGTCTTCCTTTCGACTCGATAGCGGCCCCCCGGACAACCGGGTTCGGCTCGGCGGTACAAACTGGATCAGCCCGGGTAGCGGTTGGCGACGGATCACCGTAAGGGAACTGCCGGTCGGGCGTCGCCGAACCGGCAATGACAGCTTGGGGCACAGCACCGAACCATCTAAAGCGGCTGTCTCGGACGAAACTCGCGTGAAATATAGCCGGGAGGTCGTTGATCACACAGGCCCCTCGCGAAGTCCTTAGTTGTCCCCATCGAAGAGGGTGAAGGCCGCGGCGGGATCGAGGTTGATGCCCAGAAGCTCCAGCGCGAACGCGAGCGCCGGATCCCGCTTGTCCCGGTAGTCCGACGGTGTCGGCAGCAGCGCGATATTCGGCGTGACGCCTTGGTGTTCGAGGTTCTCCCCACCGGGCAGGATGAGTTCCGACATCGTCACGTTCAGCCCGTACTCCATGCGACGGCCCGAGCCCCCCGTCGCGAGGGAGTGGTACGACGCCATCACGACGGCACCCATCGAACGGTCCCCGACGACGGTCGCCTTGCCGCTGCGCTGCAGCAGTCGGGTGGTGAGTTCCGCCGCGGACGCCGACTCGCTGTCGATCAACACGGTCACGGAACCGGCATACGGCCGATCACTCACCGGGTCGATGTATCGGTCTATGACCGTGTCTCGACGGTGTTCCGTCAACTCCAGCGTCCGTTCACCGACAAAATGGCCGAGCAGCCGCAGTTGCGAGGCGACCAGGCCGCCTCCGTTCCCGCGCAGGTCGAGCACCAGGTGTGGGTACTTGCGAGCTTCCGCCATGATCTCATCGATGAAGTGATCGTAGTTCCCATGGATCCCGCTGGTCGTGCGGCTCGCGCCTTTTCCCGAGACGAAGCCGTGCATGCGCCACACCATCACGGAGTCCCCCAGCACCACGGTATGGTGCACCGGGTGATTCTCGCCTCGGACCGACTCGAGGTAGAAGTGAATCTGGGAATTATCGGTGAGATCGGTCACCGGCGGCCGTCGCTCCATCTCGGCGTCCACGATCATCTCCTCCTGGGTGCCGTCCGGGCGCTGGACGACCAGCCGCATCCCCGGCCGCGGGCTGAGGCGGTAATACACGTAGAAGATCACCCCGAGGTTCTCCCGGGTTGGGCGGATGCCGTCGATCGCGAGCACCCGGTCGCCGACCGCGAGCCCTTTCGCCGCGGCATCGCTTCCTTCCGTCACGTCCGCGACGAAGCACTCCACGCCCACCATGCGCGGGCTCCAGCCGTACCTGACGCGGACGTTCAGGGCGGGTGGCGAGAACGCCGTGTGCGTGTCGTTGAGCGTGCCAACGTACGCCGCGATCGCCGCCATCAGCTCTGCGGGAGAGGCCGCCGTGTCGATCGCGCTGTCGGCCCGCACGAAGGCGGCGGCCATGTCCACGCCATGAAACGTCGAATCGAAGTAGTGCTGCTCGAGCGTTTCACGTATCTGCTCGAGCATCCGGTGCCCCCGACTCCGCAACTGCGCGGGCACCCCGGATTGCTGGCGTTGGGCCGGTGCCGGTGCTGAGACGGCGCTGACGAGGACGAGCGCGGCGAAGACGGTGCGTAGCATGAGAGCCCCTGAGTGGATGCCCGGCGGCAGATATACGCGCCAGGAAGACATTCGGCAAGCGGGCGCGTCCGACCTCACTCGCGCACGCGGTCAGGCGATCGGAGCCACCGATACAACGCATCGGCCCGTGACCGCGCCCGCTCCGACGGCTCCACCGCGCGCATTCGGCCGCGCACGTCCGCGCCATAGCTGTGCGCGTCGATCTGCACCATGTACGTCAGGGTCGTGGCACCTTCCGTGCCGCGCCGCGGAGTGATCGTAACCCGCAACCGATCATCCTCCCCACATTCGGCAACCACTTGCATCTCCTGTCCGATCCGGCCCGACTCGGCGGAACGCATCCAACACCCCACGGCGAGCAGCCCGCGTCGAACCTCGGCGCTCACGAAGTCCAGGGACTCGCGTTCCTCGTGCGCGTGCGGCGCCCATCGCATGGTCTCGGTACGAATGCCGTATCCATGCGGACCACACGCCAGAAACAGCGTGAAGGGGATAAGATAACCGCGAGCGGCCGGCCTCAATGTGGCGTGTCTCAGCGCCGCCGCTTGCGTGTCGGCGGATCATCGACGAACTGCACGTTGATCGCCGCAATCTCGTCCTCGAACCACGCGACGACCCGGCCGATAAACTTCTCGCCGAGGTAAAACAGATCGCGCGGCGCCTTGGGAAACACACGAGCCACCACCACCCCGTCGGCATTGCCGACGTCGATGTGCCCGTCAGACTGCAGGTGACGCAGGCGTGTCTTCTTCTTGTCGCTCCAGTACCAGGTCGCCGCGTCGTGCAGGACCTTAGCGCGCAACAAGCGATAGGCGTTGCGGCCGGCTTTCGGAACGACCTGAATGAGCATCATGGGTCACCTGATTGCTGATTGTTGATTGCAGATTGCAGATTGCAGATTGCAGATTGCAGATTGCAGATTGCAGATTGCAGATTGTTGATTGCAGATTGTCGATTGCAGATGCGTTGGGGGGCGACGAGATCGAAATCGCCGAACGTTCGACTTCTTGCGTGGGCCGGTGGCGCGCTCGTGGCGGGGGGGCTCGCAGTTGCGGGGTGATCACGGGCATGGTCCCAAGATGCAGCCCAAATGCTCCCAAGGCGAGCGGTTCCGTACGAAACGCAGGAACGCAACCCGCATCTCCCTCTGGCACCGAAGCCATCGCCGTTGAAGATTGGGCGGGTCAGGGAATCGGGGGTGGTTGACGATGAGCAAAAGGCAGGGCTTTTGGGCGCGGTTGATGTCGGGTACGCCGGCGCGGGGGCGGCAGCACGCCCACCCCGAGCGGCTGCTGGCGGGGGCCCGTCATATCATCGACCTGGTGCGACGGGCGCACGCAGCCCCCGCCGCGTGCCTGGTCGACGATCACGCGGAACCGTATTGGTCCACTGACCAATCCGATCTTCCGGAGGCCGTCCGATCGCAGGCGCTCACCGCGGCGGCGACGGCGCGCCGCGGTGGACGCGACCACGTCGCACAGGTACTCGATGGTCACTTCACCGTGATCTCCGCCGGCTACGCCGGCGCCGGTTGCGCCGTGATCGCGCGGCTGTCCGTCGCCGAGCAGGTCAGCGACGCGATCCTGCACGATCTCCAGGCGTTCGTTGCGGAGTGCGCCGTCGATGTCGAGTACGAGCACGGGACGCACGAGCTGCCCGATTGGCTGATCATGGGATCGGAATCGATCGCCGGGATCGCGTCACGGCTCGCCGAGGTCGTCGCGGCGCAATGCGGACGGCCGGTTGCGGTTATGGTACGCGATCCCGTACTCCGGGTCGCGAGGATCCACGCCGTCGCCGGTGGCACCGATCACCGTCTCCTCGGCGTCCAGGTCTCGGCGACCTCGGCGGCCGGGCGCGCGTGCATGGGCGGGACGACCGTCCGGGGCGTCGGCCTGCACGACCTGCTCGGCCTCGATCCGTTCGGGCGGCGCCGGTGGCGCGGGACGCCGGGCGTGGCTCTGCCCATCAATCATCACGGGGAAGGGCTGGGCGCGGCCATCGTGTTCGGCGGCAACCCGATCGCCGATCCGGAGGTGCTGGGATCCGTGCGCCGGTTTCTCGACGAGGGCGCAGCACGGATCGACCGGGCCGTTGCGCGCAGCGACTTCCGCCGCGAGGGACTGGTCGACCCGGTGGCGCACCTGTTCAATCGCGAGGGATTCGAGCAGGTGCTGCAGGGGCACGAACAGGAACCGCACGGGATCCTCCGGGTCCGTGTGGAGGACCTCGACGCGATCGCCGACGAGTATGGCCCGCGCGGCGTCGACGCGGCGTTGCAGTACACGGCGCAACTGCTCCAGCGGTGCATCCGGGACGGCGACGTGGCGGCTCGGGTGACCGACGCCGAGTTCAGCATTCTCCTGCCGGCGACTCCCGCCACCGACGCCGGCGCCGTTGCGGACCGGATACGCGCCGACGCCAAAGCGCTTGTCATCCCGTGGGGACAGTCGTCCTTTGGCGCGCACTTGTCGATCGAAGTGACGCCGGAGTCGGCGATTCCCGACTGACGCGGGCGCGTGCCCTCCGTCACCAGGTGTCCTTGCGCGCTCCCGTGCACCCGGACATACTGGTGGTTCTCACCGCCCACGTCCCGCACGCCAGGTGACCGATGAAAGCGCTGTTCCACGATCTGTTTACCCAAGCGGCGGGGATGCCTTTTGCCATCACCTACCCCGACAAATCGACCGTCAGATACGGTGACGGCGAGCCACGATTCAAACTGATTTTCCATAACGAAAAGGCGATGCGCGCCATCCTCGTCAACGTCGACCTCGGCTTCGGCGAGGCGTACATGCTGGGCGACATCGATCTCGAAGGTGACATGGTCGATCTCATGACCATGGTCATGACCACCGACATGGTGAGCGCGTTTCGCAAGGTCATCTACCGCCCGATCAACGTGCTGCGCCATCTGCCGGCCCAGGCGAAGGTCTTCTTTCAGTACCTGCGCCAGCGGCACACCTACGAGAACGACAAGCGCTTCGTCTCCGAGCCGTACGACCTCGGGAACGACTTCTACGCGCTGTGGCTCGACAAGGACATGCAGTACACCTGCGGCTACTTCAAGACGCCGGACGACCCCATCGACCTGGCGCAGGATCAGAAACGCGAACACGTCTGCCGCAAGCTACGGCTCACACCAGGCGAGACGCTGCTGGACATCGGCTGCGGGTGGGGCGGAATGATGATCTACGCCGCACAGCACTATGGCATCAGCGGCGTCGGCGTGACGCTTTCCAGGGAACAGGCGGAGGAATCGAACCGGCGGATCGCGAAGGCGGGGCTGCAGGACCGGATTCACGTGGAACACATGAACTACCGGGATCTTCCCCAGCAGGGCCGCGTGTTCGACAAGGTGGTGTCGGTGGGCTGTTTGGAGCACGTCGGCAAGGAGCATCACGACACGTTCTTCTCCATTGCCAAGCAATCGCTCAAGCCGACCGGGACGTTCGTGCTGCACACGATCGGCCGCATCAAACCCGGTACGCCGCTCGCGTTCGGCAACAAACACGTGTTCCCCGGGGTGTACACGGCAACGCTCGGCGAAATCACGGCGTGCGTGCAGAAACTCGACATGCGCGTGCAAGACGTGGAGAACCTGCGGCTGCACTACTCGTACACGACCAACCGCTGGCTCGACGCGTTCGAGGCCAACGTGGACGTGATCCGGGAGAGGTACGACGAGCAGCTCGTGCGCCTGTTCCGCATCTACCTGAGTCACGGCGTGGCGCTCATGCGGTACGGCAAGAACGAACTGTATCAGGTGATCATCACGCCGGGGATCGACAACGAACGGCCGCTGACGCGTGATTACCTCTACGCCGGCGCGGCGCCGCAACCCCATACCCGGGCGGCGGCGGGCGTGCCGGCCGGAAGCGTCGCCTGACGTTCGGCCGGCGCGGACCGCCGCCGGCGGCTACGGCGACCGAGCGCCTTCGAGCCCCATCGCGCCGAGCACCAGCCGACCGAGTTCGGCGCGCAGGTCCAGCCTGACCCTGCCCACCACGGGATCGTCCACCAGGTTGCGCATTTCGTACGGGTCGGCCTCGAGGTCGTACAGTTCGTCCAGATCCGGATGCTGCATCCAGTGGATGTACTTGTACCGATCGGTCCGCACCGCGCGGTAGTCCATGTCCAGCAACCACGGCATGGGGTTCTCGTACGTGTAAAACTCCACCAACAGCGACCGGCGCCAGCCGGATGCGTCTCCGTCGAACAGCGGCACCAGTGACCGTCCCTGGATGTGATCGCCAACGGGCGCGCCGGCCATCTCCAGGATCGTGGGAGCGACGTCGACCGACAGCGCCAGCTGGGGAATGCGCATGCCCGCGGCAACGCGCGCTGGATAGCGAATCAGCAACGGATTGCGGATCGATTCCTCGTACGGCAGCCGGCGTTCGAGGCTCAAGCCGTGTTCGCCGTAGAAGAACCCGTTGTCGCTGGTCAGCACGATCATCGTCTGGTCCAGGATGCCCTGCGCGCTCAACGCGTCCATGAGGCGGCCGAGCCCCTCGTCCACCGCCAGGAGCATCTCGGCGCGACGGCGAATGGTCTCTTCACTCGTACCCGGATCGAGGATCCCACCGAACGACCGCGTGATGTCGTCCGACGCCCGGTACGCCAGCGCGCGACGGAGCGCCGGCTTGTCGCGTAAGTCGTCGGGTGACGACACCACGTTCGGCCGCCGCCGGAAGACGTCGTTCTCGTACAACCGCGTATGCCGCGGCGCGGGGATGTAGCGGCTGGGGTAGTTGAGATCGACCGAGCCGTCATCGAGCTGCCGCGCGTCCGGATGCACCGCCTTATGCGCGAGATACAGCAGGAAGGGCTTGTCGCGCGTTCGCGAGACGAACGACACGGCACGGTCGGTGAGAATGTCGGTCACGTAGCCGGTCACTTCGTGCAGCGCGCCATCCTCGAACAGCACGGGGTTGATGGTCCGTCCCTGTCCCGGCAGCCCAACCCAGTAGTCGAACCCCGGCCGCGGCGTCGGGTCGTTCCCCATGTGCCACTTGCCGAGGAACCCCGTCTCGTAGCCGTGCCGCTGGAGCGCACGCGGGAAGGTGTTCAGCCCGTGGCTCGCGAGGCTTCGTGCGACGTTGTCGATGATGCCGTGACGTGACGGGTATTGACCGGTCAACAGGCTGGCACGGTTGGGCGAACAGAGCGGTACGGCATGGAAGGAATTGGTGAACAGCGCGCCTTCGGCGGCGAGGCGGTCGATGTTCGGCGTTTGCAGGTACGGATGACCGGCGGCAGCGAACTCGTCCCAGCGCCAGTCATCGACCACGATCACGACGACGTTCGGCGGAGACCCATCCGCCCCGCCTCGAGGACCATGACCATCGCGCTCAGCACGACACCCGACCGACGCGCACACGGCGATGCATGCGACCCGGACGACGGTGGCCCCGATGATCATCGCTCCACCCGGTGCCGAGCGCGGGACTGGGCGAACGCCGGCATGGGGTCACTGCCGGCACCGACGCAGGGAATCGTCACGTCCATTATCACGGCGCGTTTCGCCCCCGTATCATTGCGACGAGGTCGCCGGCGAGCTCGTTGGGTACCGGGATGGTCAGGTGATACTGCGCGATCTTCCATTCACCGCCTATCAGACGCATGACCCCGGTGCCGCGCGTCTCACCGTAGTTCTCGTTGTCCAGGATTTCATCGAACCACGCGACGGTTCCGGTGGGGTCGAAGTCGACATTACGGGTGCCCTCGCGCAACACGTAGGTCCACCCCTGGCCTCGCTCGAACACCGGGTGGGCGTACGCGCGGAACTGATCGACCGTCCAGCGTTCCATGGCGTCGGTGCCGAAGAACACGCCTTCCGGCGCGAAGAGGGCGAAATACGATGCCTCGTTGGCCACGGACGCGTTGTGATGCAGCGCGTCGAGTACGCTCGTGACCGCCGCCGCCGCCGCGGCGCGGTCGAGCGGCACCGATCCGCGGTTGCCGTCGGTCGCGCAGGCCCCGCCGGTAGCCACCGCCACGGTCAGTGGGAACAGGCCAAACAGCCACGGTCGTTTCGGTTTACGCATCGATTGCCTCCGTCACAGGCCGGCATGCTCCCGGCACACATCCTGCATCAAGCGGCGCCGGCAGGCGGCGCAATCATCACGTCCCCACCTTCGCCTTCAGCTCCTGAAACCAGTTGTCGACCAGAATGAGGGTGGTGCGTTCGCCGCCGCCGCGTTCGCGTACCATGAGGAAGCGCCGGTCATCGGGTGACACGTCGTACGCCCGGTGGGACTGGTCCAGCCGGAACGCGCCGCCGGGGAACAGGACCGTTTGCCGGCCCACCGCGAAGGTCGGCTGGGTCGTGATCGCCGCGGCGACCATGTCACCCGCGGGATCGCGGTAGAAGAGTTCCCGACCGCTGTGCGCCCAGAGCGGTGCGGTGCCACCGCGCAGGGACACCTGCCATTTCGCGCGCGCCGTCTCGGGAAAGGGACGCACGTAGACTTCGTCCCGGCCGGATTCGTCCGAGGCATAGGCCAACCAACGTCCGTCGGGCGAGAGCGACGGTGACCGTTCGTTGTACTGGGTCGCCACCAGCGCGACCGGGGTCGTGTCGCCGTTCATCCGGACCGCCGCCAGGTCCGCGGCCGGGACCGAGCGTTCGCGATACACGAGCCAGTGTCCGTCGGGCGACCACAAACCCTCCCAGAGGTCGTGGGGCCCGGCGCGGAGGCGCTCGGCCGGCATGCTCCCATCGGCCCGGACCATCCACAGGCTGCGCACACTCGTCCGGGACGTGTAGAACCCCACTGCCTGGCCGTCGGGCGAGAAGAACGGCCTTCCACTCTCCGCCCCGTCGAAGGTCAGCTTGGACGAGGGCCCGTTGGGCAGTTGGCGGATCCAGATCTGCTGTTCACCTCCCGACGTGATGGACGCCGCCACGCTCCGGCCATCCGGCGACAAGACCGGAGCGTCGTACGCGTTGGAGTCGAGCAACTCGATCTCCCCGTTCCGCCCGACCCACACCAGGTCCGCCAGCGGGCCGTTCTCATCGCCGCCCGAGTAGAGCAGCGTCCCGCTGGGAGAGAGCGCCAGGTCGACGTAGCCGAATCCACGGACGTTCACCCCCTCGGCCAGGGCCGTGGCCTCACCCGTCAGATCCATGCGACCCTGGTCGAAGGGCGCCGCCATCAATGTCCCGGTTGCCGTGACATAGACCAGGTAGCCCGGCAACACGTACCTGGCGTAGACGCCGCGGGTCAGGGCCCGATGCGCCCCCGTCGCAAGGTCCACCACCGCGATCTCATAATCGGCGATCCCGCGCCGCGCGATCGTGAACACCACCCCCCGCCCGTTGGGAAGCGCATCGGGATAATTGTGGCCACTCTCCCCCCGTACCGTGTCCATCGTGGTCACCCGGTCGAGTGCCCCGCCGCCCTGCGGCAGGCGCATCAGGCCGTCCGGGGTATCCGAGTAGATGTAGCCGTCCCGACCCCACGCCCCCCCATCCCAGTCCAGACCGGAATCGGCCACGGTCACCGGCGGCTCCCCGCCCAACGACACCGTCTTGAGCTGCATGGGCGAGATCGTGAAGAATCCGACGCGCCGTCCGTCGGGGGAAAAGAACGGGCAGATGGCGCCATCCGTACCCGGCAGCGGCCGGGCGGATAACTGGTCCCGCTCGCGCACCCACAAGCGCCCCCCGCTCCCGTCACCCGGTCCCAGGTACACGAACCGCAGTCCGTCAGGAGCAACGGCGATGCGCGGCCCCTGCCCCGGCTGCATGGGCTGATCTTCGGCCAAGGCGATGTTGAAGCGACTGACGGGCGGCGCCGGCCGGCCGCGCCAACCCCAGACGGCAAACGCGGTGGCAACGATCGCGACGGCCGCGAGCGCGTAGGTGAGCGTGGAGGGCTGAACGCGGGGACGGGTGGACCGCTGATCCGCGTACACCCGCGCCGTCGTGAACGCCGGGTTCACCAGGGCCTCGGCAAAGGCGGCGGCCGTCTCGAACCGGTCAGCCGGCAATTTCTCGATCGCCTTGGCGACCGCGGAGGCCACGTTGGCCGGAACCGCCTTGCGCACCGCGGTAACCAGGGCCGCCTCTTCGGTGACGATCTTCATGATGATCTGTTGGGCCGAGGAGCCCACGTGCGGCGGGCTCCCGGTCAGCATCTCGTACAGCACGCTGCCGAGCGAGTACACGTCCGAGCGGGCCGTGATCTCCTTCTCGGCGGTCGCCTGCTCGGGGCTCATGTAGTGCGGTGTACCGAGCGAGAGACCCGTCTCCGTCATGCGGCCGCCGGCCGCCGCACTCACCGCCAGCGCGATCCCGAAGTCCGCCACCATCGGCCGCCCGTTCGCCAGCAGGATGTTCTCGGGCTTGATGTCGCGGTGGATCACGCCGTTGTGGTGGGCGTAGTCGAGGGCGTCGGCCACCTCGGTGGTGATCCGCACCGCTTCGTCGATCCCGAGCTGCGTCTCACGATCGAGCTTGCCCCGCAACGTTTCGCCGTCGATGAACGGCATCACGTAGAACAGGAATACCTCACCCCCTGCCCCCCTCTCCGCTTGGCGGAGAGGGGGGACCATGGCCGTGCCCGAATCAAACAATGGCAGGATGTGCGGATGCTGGAGTGCGGCGGTCGTCTTGATCTCCTGGACGAACCGTTCGGCGCCGAGCACGGCGGCGAGTTCAGGCCGCAGGACTTTCAATGCGACCTTGCGGTCGTGCTTCAGGTCCTGGGCGAGGTAGACGGTGGCCATGCCGCCCTGACCCAGCTCACGCTCGATCGTGTCGCGGTCGGCAAGTGCCGTCGAGAGGCGCTCGTTACTCACGAGGGGACCCGCCCCGGGTCTCGAGCACGACGACGCGATCTGGCGCGTCCCCATTGCCCGGTGGCAAGGTGATCGTGATTCCCTCAGGGGCCTGGGTGACGCCTACACGCGCGCCACCCGCCAGCATCGTCGCGCGAACGACGCGCGCGCCAAGCGCCGGCAGCGACAGCACGCGATCGGGCCAGTCGAGCACGTGCACGAATACCGTATCGCCGCGCCGCGTGGTCGCGCCCCAGTCCCGCGGGGCGACGGGTCCGCCACGCGTGCCGTAGATGGACGTGCCGTAGACGTCCAGCCACTGGCCCACGGCCATCAGGCGCTCCACGAACTCGGGTTGAATGGTCCCGTCGGGACGCGGCCCAATGTTGAGCAGCAGGTTCGCGTCGTTTCCCGCGGCGCGCACGAGATAGTGGATCAGCTCGCGCGGAGACTTGAACGCGTGATCGGTGATGTTGAAGCCCCACGAGTGATTCATCGTGAGCGACGTCTCGAGGGGAAGCGTACCGATGCTCGTCGTGTTGAATCCCGCCGTGTTGGCGCCCGGCAGATCCTGCTCGAAAGTCTGCACGTCTTCGCCCGGGAGGGGCGCCTGATGATGGTTGGGGATGATCAACGCCGTTGGCTGCAGGCGATGAATGAGCGTGTAGGTGTGCTGTAGGCGCCAGTCGGCGTCCGGTTTGTCCCACATGCCGTCGAACCAGATGCCGCCGATCGGGCCGTAGTTGGTCAACAGCTCCGTGAGCTGCGCGTCCATGAAGTCCAAATAGCGATTCCAGTCGCCGCCCTCGGGGCGGCCGGTCGCGCGACCCGTGCCCCCACGCGGCCAGTAGTCCGGATGGTGCCAATCGAGCTGTGAGTAGTAGAAGAAGAGCTTGAGTCCTTGCCGGCGGCATTCTTCGGCGAGCTCCTTCATCGGGTCCCGCCCGAACGGCGTCCAGTCCACGATGTTGTACTTCGTGGCGCTGGTACCGAACATCGAGAAGCCGTCATGGTGCCGCGACGTGATGGTGATGTACCGCATACCCGCTGCCTTGGCGAGGCTCACCCACTGGTGCGCGTCGAACTGGACGGGGTTGAACGTCGAGGCGAGCCACTCGTACGGGTCGACGCGGATCTGGCGGTTCTGCATCACCCACTCGCCCTGGCCGGACAGGCTGTAGACACCCCAGTGCACGAACAGCCCGAACCGTGCGTCGCGGTACCACGCGCGGGCCGCGAGCTGGTCGGCGGGAACCCGGTCGTGCGTTTGGGCCGCCGTCGGCGCCGTGAACAGCACGACAGCGAGCAGGGCTCTCCGGAGACAGACGGTGGCCGCGCCACTCCGGTGCCGCGCGGCGAGGACAGCGAGGCGCTCGGTGTCCCGGCTCCGCGCCATGCGGTCCCGCCGCTTCACGACGCACACAGTCAGTTTCCTGCCGATTCGATAGAGCGATCGGCCCGAGCGCGCTGCAGTATCCCAGTGGTGCTGCGACCGTGGAGCAGCGGAATCAGCGCGACGCGGCCACCCCATGATTTCGCTTCCGCCCCACCGATGACATCGTCCTCCGCGTAGTCCTGACCCTTGGTAATGACATCCGGCCGCAGACGGTTGATGATCGCCAGCGGCGTATCTTCGTCGAAGATGATCACCGCGTCTACGAACGCGAGGGCGGCCAGAATACGCGCGCGGTCCTCTTGACCCACCACGGGTCTCGCGGGGCCTTTCACGGCCCGCACGGAGCGATCACTGTTGACGGCGATCACCAGCCGATCGCCAAGACGTCTGGATTGTTCGAGGTAGGCGACGTGGCCGGCGTGCAGCAGATCGAAGCAGCCATTCGTGAACACGATTCGTTCGTCCCGTTCCCGCCAAGCACGCACGCGCGTCTCGGCCACATCGGCCGTGCACACTTTGGATGCGTCCGCCAGGTGAGCCATGTTCGTATCCTCGGACAATTCGCCGCTCCGGAACGGAAGACCCGAATCTGAAGCCGGTAAAGATAGGGTCCGGAGGGCAACTCAGCGAGGTGCTGACGGATGCCCCAATCGCACAATCATCAGTCGTGCGGATTGCCGTTGATCGCTCCGGGCGGGCCCCGGCTCCCATTGGTGGGATGCCGGCGGCGCCGCGAGCCTGAGACGCGCGGTGCCACCGTCAGGTTGCCCGCGGACGGCGGAATGCACCATACTTCCCGCAGGTCGTTTTGTCAGCCGGGACCGGGACCACCCGGGCCCATCGCCTTGCCCCAGCGATCCATGTCGGACACCAATCCGCGAGGACGCTGTGTCATCCACTGATTTTCCTCCCTGCGATCGCCGCGACTTTCTGAAGGGCGCTGCCGCGGGCTTGATCCTCGTCCCCCGCCCTGCGCTGCGCACGGTGGGCTCCCACCTGATCCCTCGGAAGACGACGGTCGCGATCGTCCGCACCGGCGACCGCAAGGAGGGCGTGCGGCGCGTCATGGCGTTGCTCGACTTGCCGGACATCGCGGGCAAGGCGGTGAACCTCAAACCAAACTTCAACACCGCCGACCCCTCTCCCGCCAGCACGCATGTCGATACGCTGGCACAGATCGTCAGCGAGTTGAAGGCGCGGGACGCGCGCGAGGTGGTCGTGGGGGAGTCGTCCTTTCCGCCCACGGCGGAGGTGATGGAGGCCAAGGGGGTCGAGTCGGAGCACAACGTGAGCACCTGTTGCCTCAAGACGCACGCGTACGGCGGTGTCTTCACCATGTCGTTGAAGCTCGCCGTCGGCCTCACGCCGAAATCGATTCGCCGAGGGATGCATCGCTCGCCCCACATGCGCCGCATGATCGCCGAGTTGAATCAGGGTTACACACCCCGGCTCATCATCATGGACGGTGTGGAGGCGTTCACCGACGGTGGTCCCTCGAGCGGGCGATTGGCGCGGGCCAACGTCATGATCGGCGGCACGGACCGGGTGGCGGTGGACGCCGTGGGCCTGGCGGTTCTCAACGACCTGGCGGCCAATACGGCGATCATGGAAACGCCGATCTTCCAGCAGGAGCAGATGGCTCGGGCGGTCGACGTCGGGCTGGGGATCCAGGGCCCCCAGGACATCGCATTCGTCCGCGACGACGAGGCCGGCACCGCCTACGCGGCGAGGCTCAGAGAAATCCTGGATTAATGGGTCAACCTTTCGGCGTGATCTTCCCGGCGAACGACTGCGCGACGATCCTGTCATCCCACACGACGAACGTGTCCGTGGCGACCTCATAGATGTTGTCGGCGGTTTCGGCCGTCCACAGAATGTAGGCGTAGGCAGCGTGCACCGACTGCCGCTGCATCTCGAAGCTTGCCCCCGGCTTGGCGAATTCCGCCAGCAACCCTCCGAGCGCCGACCGTATGGCGCTCGATCCCACCAGCGGGCCATCCGGCAGGAACAACACGGCATCGGCTGCGTAATCGGACATCAAGGCATCCAGGTCGCCTGCGCCGAAGGCTTGGAGTGGCGGTCGCTGTTTGCCGGGCGCGTCGCGTCAGGTGCAGATTGGCGACATGAGCACGCGTCAGTCCGCTCCGCCGGCTGTGTCATCGGTCGGGCTGCTTGGCGCCTGGCTCGGCGCGGGAGCGCTCGTCCTTCTGGGCGGGCTGCCGGTGCTCGCCGCGACGGGCATCCTGCGGCTCGACCAGCCGGTCGAGCCCGTGGCCATTCCGTTCGCCCTGGTGTTCGGCCTGGTGTTCCTCGTGCCGGGACTCGCCATGTGGGTGCTGCCACTTCGCTACCTGGCCCATGTGCGGGGCGCCCGCACGACGTGGGACGCCGCCCGCATCGGTGCGACCGCCCTGGGACCCCGGATCACGGGGAACAGCATCCTGGCCTCGGCGGGGGTCGGCCTGCTCGCCCTGGCGTTCTGGACGGCGCAGTTCGGCCGGCCGATGCCGCTTATCGGCGGCGTGGGGTCGCTGGACGCGCTGCTCTCCATCGAGTTCCTCACGATCCACAGCTTCCCCTTCCTCGTCGTCGCGGCCGCCGGCGCGCGATACGGGCGTGGCGGGATCCGCGTGTTCGCCGTGTCGTCGCTCGCCCTCACGGTCGCGCTATATGGCTTCGCATCGTGGGCGTTCGGGGGCGGTATCGGCGGGCTCGCCGCGATGGCCTACCTTGCCGGACCCAATGTGCTCGCGCTCGTGCGGGGAACCTCACCGGCTTCCGTGCGCATCGGCGTGATCACGCGGTGGTGTATCAAGTTCGGGGTGTTCGCGCTCGCCGCCGCCATCCTGGGGGACGGCGGGCTCGAAGGCGCCGCCGCCATCCCGGTGGGCGCGACGTATTTCACATTCATCGCGGCGATGGAACTGTTCCGGATCGACGAGGTACCGCTCGACGCGTCGACCGCGTGGGGCGCACTTCCCGGTGGGAGCGCGCCGGTGGCTGACGTCTGGGCCGTCTGGCGGGGCGGTTCGCCCGAACGGACCGCACGCGATCAGGGTGCACCGGGATGAGCGCATCCGGCTGCATCGTGGGAGACGGGCTGCGACCTGATTAGATTGCCCCGCCGTGATCTCCGCTTCCAACCTCGCCAAGTCATTCGGCGACCGCACCCTGTTCGCCGGAGCATCGTTCCAGCTCAATCCGGCTGAACGGTACGGGCTCGTGGGCGCCAACGGATCGGGCAAGACCACCTTGCTCCGCATCCTCGCCGGCGACCTCACCCCCGATGACGGGACCGTGTCCGTCGCCAAGAAGCTCCGGCTTGGCGTGCTCCGCCAGGACCAGTTCGTGTACGACGAGCAAGAGATTCTCGCCGTGGCGCTCCAAGGCAACCCCGAACTCTGGGGCGCGATGCGCGAACGCGAAGTGCTGTTGGCCAACGCTGCGGTGTCATTCGATGCCGACCGGTTTACCGCGCTCGAGGAGATCGTACAGCGGCACGATGGGTATACCGCGGAGGCGCGGGCGGCGACCATCCTTGAAGGTCTCGGCATCCCCTCATCGGTGCACCGTCACCCGATCTCAACCTTGTCGGGCGGGTTCAGACTTCGTGTCCTGCTGGCGCAGGTGCTCGCGAGCCATCCCGACGTGTTGCTGCTCGATGAGCCGAGCAATCATCTCGACATCCTGTCGATTCGGTGGCTGGAGAAATTCCTGCGTGACTTTCGCGGACCGGTCCTGGTGATTTCCCACGACCACCGGTTCCTCGACAACGTGGTCACGACCATTCTGGACGTCGACTATCAGACCGTGCTGTCGTATCCCGGGAACTACAGCGACTTCCTCCAGGCGAAGCAGGCCGAGCGGGAACGCCGGGTGAAGGACATCGCGGGTCGCGAGCGCGAGATTGCCCATCACCAGAAGTTCGTCGATCGCTTCCGCGCCAAGGCGAGCAAGGCACGCCAGGCCCAGAGCAAGCTGCGGATGATCGAGAAGCAAGCGGAATCGCTGGAGGAGTTGCCGCCAAGCTCGCGGCGCTACCCCACCTTTCGCTTTGAGCCGCGACGAGACAGCGGCCGCGACGTGTTGGCGGTGAAGGGCGTGAAGAAGGCGTTCCGCGACAACGCGGTGTTGCATGGGGTGGACCTCACGGTGGTGCGCGGCGATCGCCTGGCCATCATGGGGCCGAACGGCGTCGGCAAGTCGACACTGTTGAAGGTCATGATGGGCGAACTCGACGCCGATGCCGGCGCGGTCGATTGGGGCTACGAAACGCATCCCAGCTACTTCGCGCAGGATCACCAGGAAGCGTTCGACGCGCGGAGCGGGACGGCGGAGCAGTGGGTGTGGCGCTGCTGTCCCGAACGCGACTTCGGGTACGTGCGCGGCGCGATGGGTCTCATGCTCTTCTCGGGCGACGACGGGAAAAAGCCACTGAGCGCGCTCTCCGGTGGCGAGATCACGCGTCTGGTATTCACTCGTCTCGGTATCGAGCGGCCCAACGTGCTCGTGCTCGACGAACCGACCAACCATCTGGATCTCGAATCGATCGAAGCCCTGGTCGAAGGACTGCAGGCGTTCACCGGTACGCTGATTCTCGTATCGCACGACCGCTGGTTCGTCAGTCAGTTGGCAACGCGGGTGCTCGAGATCCGCGCCGACGGCATGACCGACTACCGTGGTACGTACGACGAGTACGTCCATGCCTGCGGTGACGACCACCTCGACGTCGATCGCGTCGTACTCAAGGCAAAGCGGGAGAAGAAGGCCGGCAGGCGCCCGGCGACCAAGCCGACCGGCAGGCGGCCCGCCGACTCGCTGCACCGGCGGCTCGACGCGGTCACGCAACGGATCGAGACCGCGGAAGCGCGCGTGGAGGAAATCGACGGCCGCTTCTGCGAGCCGGATTACTTCGTCGAGACGCCCGCCGAGGAGATGCGCGCGCGCGAGGCGGAGCGGCACGATCTCCAGGCGGCCCTCACAGACCTCATGGCCGAGTGGGAAGAGATCGAGCAACAGATCGCCGCAATCGAGGAATCCCGCGACGGGAACGGTTGAACGCGCGCGGGCGTCGGGTCGCGATCGCGCTATTGCGTCCCCCTCGACGGCGCTCCACTCTTGAGGCCATGCCGATCTCCACTACCCGTTCCCCGTTGCTGCGCCGCCGCACCAAGATCGTCGCGACACTCGGCCCGGCGTCAGCGAGTCCCGAGATGGTCGAGCATCTCATCGACGCCGGCACCGACGTCTTCCGATTGAACATGTCGCACGGTGAGCAGGCGGGACACGCGGAGGTCTATGCAACGGTGCGGGCGGTCGCGGCGCGCCTGGGGAAGCCGGTCGGAATCCTGGCCGATCTCTGCGGCCCCAAGATCCGCACGGGCGTGTTCGCGACCGGATCCGTCGAGTTGACCGAGGGCGCGACCGTGACGGTGACGACTCGATCGGTCACCGGTACGGCCGATCTCATCCCCTCGCAATACGAGGCCCTCGCCTCGGACGTGAAACCCGGCAGCCGCATCCTGCTCGATGACGGCAACCTCGAGTTGCGGGTCGTCCAGGTCGATGGCTCAGAGGTCGCATGCCGCGTGATCGTGGGTGGGACGCTGCGCGACCGCAAGGGCATGAACCTGCCCGATGTCGCCGTGTCTGCGCCGTCTCTCACCAGCAAGGACCGCGACGACGCCCGCTTCGCACTCGACCTCGGTGTGGACTTCCTGGCGCTATCGTTCGTGCGGCGGCGGGAAGACGTGCTGCAACTCCGCGCAATCGTGGAACGGGCTGGTGCCGGTGTGGCGATCGTCTCGAAGATCGAGAAACCCGAGGCGCTCGACGCCATCGAGTCCATTCTGGAGGTCAGCGATGCCATCATGGTGGCGCGCGGCGACCTCGGCGTGGAGCTGCCGCCCGAGCGCGTGCCGGTGGCACAGTCGCAGCTGGTCGACCTCGCTCGCGCCCACGGCAAACCGGTGATCGTCGCCACCCAAATGCTGGAATCGATGATCGAACATCCGCGCCCCACGCGCGCGGAGGTGTCTGATGTCGCCACCGCGGTGTTCGGCGGAGCGGACGCGGTCATGCTGTCCGCGGAAACCGCTTCGGGACGTCATCCCGTGGCAGCGGTCAGCATGATGGATCGCGTGGCGCGCGATGCGGAGGGATACCAGTGGCAACGCGGCGCGTTCGGCGACGCGCGATCGACGGCCGGTGGCGTCGTGATGGCGGTGGAGGACGCGGTGGCCCGGGCGACCGCGGGGCTGTCTCGCGACTTGATGGTCCGGGCGATCGTCGTGTTTTCCCGCACCGGTCACTCGGCGTCGATCGCCTCCGCCTGGCGACCGCAGGCGCCCATCATCGCGGCGTCGGCCAACGAATCCACCTGCCGCCGCCTGATGCTCTCCTGGGGAACCATCCCGGTCCACGGCTCCGATGTCGCCGCCACCGAGTTCCCGGCCGTGGCACGCCGGCTTGCTCGCGAGGCCGGCCTGGCGGAACACGGAGACTTCGTGCTGCTGGTCAGCGGCTTTCAACCCGACGCGGCGGCGAGCGCGCCGGCGGTAACGGTCCTGCAGGTTTGATTGGGTGAATTGCAGATTGATGATTGCAGATTGCAGATTGCGGATTGCAGATTGCAGAATCTTACGCCGCAACGACACACGACTGCCCAACTGGAACGGTCACCGTGCAAATCGACCCGAGACAATGCGTCGCCTGCGCCAACTGCGTTCCCGTGTGTCCGATGGGGGCGATCGCCATCGATCCGGCAATCAACCGCGCGGTGATCGACTACGACGCATGCGTCGAGTGCGGCACGTGCTACCGCGGCATGAGCCAGGAACACCTGAACCCCGGCGTCGTGCGCGCCGTCCGCGCGCTGGCGAAACTGTTTCGCTTCCGGTTCGAACCGGAACCCGACGTCTGTCCCACCGCGGCCTTTGTCATGGAAGAACTCGAGTGGCCGCGCATCGTGCGCCGCGTGTTCAGCGACCCGCTGGTCGAGCACGCGTCGACCGGCATCCACGGACGCGGGACCGAAGAGGTCAAGACCAACGACGTCTCGAATCGTGTGACGGTTGGCGAGGTCGGCCATGTCATCGAGTTCGGACGGCCCGGCGTCGGGGTCCGATTTCACCACATCCAGACGATGACGATGGCGTTGGCCGCGCGGGGCATCGTGTTCGAGCCGAAGAACCCGATCACCCACCTCATGACGGACACGGGGACGGGGACCCTCAAGCCGGACCTCCTCCAGGAAAAAATCCTCTCGGCCATCGTCGAGATCAAAACCACCCTCGATGAGGTGGCGGGCGTACTCGACACCGTTTTCGCGGTCGCGAACCGTATCGATACCGTCCTGGCCGTGGGCGTGTCGACCCGCTGCGACAACCGCGGTGAAGACGAGTTGCTTGCCCCGCTGTTGACCAATCTCGGCTACCGTTTCGAGCGGGCCAAGACCAATATGGGACTGGGGCGAATCACCAATATCCAGCACAAGGGAGCGCCGTGACGAACACGCTACACCGATACGGTAATGCACAGAGCTTTGACGACGACATCATCATCTTCGCCATTGCGTGCAAGGGGAAGAACGACGAGGGTGCCGTCGAGCAGTTGCGTGCCTTCCTGACGATTTGTGCGAAACACCAACCGGTGAGCATTGGCAATTCCGAATCGGGTAGCTATCGCCCGACGCGTGACCTCACGCCGACGGCGCACTGGGGAAGAAACACCGAGCCCAATCATCAGGCCGTCATCGACGCCGTGCAACGGCTACGCACGGTCGCGGCCGTTTTCGACACTCGAGAAAAGGCGGAATCCTGTTTGCGTGAGGTCATCGACGCCGATTTGGGCATATCGATCAACATCGCCACCTCGGTGGACGGGGCCAGGGACGTTGGCAGGGCGTGCGACATCCCGCGACACAGCGTCGAGTACGCCTTGAGCCTCGCCGATCCGCACGATCACCTGCCCGACGCGCAGGTGCTCTCCCTCTCGACGATGTGCGGTCACGGGATGGTCGCGGCAAACCTCGCGAAGAAGATGCTGGACATGGTCCGGGAGGGGCGGCGAACGCCGCGCCAGGCAGCGGTGACGCTGGCCCGATTCTGCCCGTGCGGGGCCTTCAATCCGGCACGCGCGCAGCGATTGCTGGAAGCACAGCTCCCCGCAGGCACCACGACGTTGTCCGCGTGAGCGGAACCCACGCCGGGCGACCGGGTCGACACTTCCTCCAGATCCCCGGTCCGACCAACGTGCCCGACGACGTATTGCGGGCCATGGCCAAGCCGACGATCGACCACCGGGGTCCTGAATTCAGCCGGATGACCCTGCGCATCCTCGATCGGCTCCAAGACGTGTTCCAGACCACTCAGCCCGTCATCCTGTTCCCCGCGTCGGGGACCGGTGCGTGGGAGGCGGCCCTCGTGAACACGCTGTCGCCCGGTGATCGTATCCTCGGGTTCGAGACCGGGCAGTTTGCCGTTCTGTGGCGCGAGGTGGCCACCCGGCTCGGCTTCACAGTCGAGTGGATCGACGGCGACTGGCGTCACGGGGTCGATCCGGCGGCCGTGGAGTCGATCCTCGCCGAGGACACCGGCAGGACCATCAAGGCCGTGACGGTCGTACACAACGAGACCTCCACCGGGGTCACCAGTCGGGTGGCCGACGTACGCCGCGCGATCGACGGCGCCGGCCACCCTGCCCTGTTCATGGTGGATACGGTGTCGTCGCTGGCATCGATCAACTATCGCCACGACGAATGGGGCGTAGACGTGACGATCTGCGGATCGCAAAAAGGACTCATGCTGCCGCCGGGAATCGGGATCAATGCCGTCAGCGCCAAGGCGATGGCGGCCTCGGAAACGGCGCGGTTCCCGACCTCCTACTGGGATTGGAAGCCCATCGTCGAAGCCAACGCGCACGGGTACTTCCCGTATACCCCGCCGACCAACCTGCTCTACGGCATGGACGTCGCGCTGGACCGATTGCTCGAGGAGGGACTGCCAAACGTGTTCGCCCGCCATCACCGGCTCGCGGAGGCGACCCGGCGTGCGGTTGGAGGCTGGCAACTCGAGACGGCGTGCGTCGACGCCCGCGAACACTCGGACACGCTGACGGCGGTATGGCTGCCCGACGGGCATGACGCGGATCATCTCCGGCAGACCATCCTGGACGCGTTCGACATGTCGCTCGGCGCCGGGCTGGGCAAGGTCCAGGGCCGCGTGTTCCGCATCGGGCACCTGGGCGACCTGAACGACCTGACCCTGGCGGGCACGCTGTGCGGGGTCGAGATGGGACTCGCGCTCGCCGGCGTCCCGCACGCGGGCGGCGGCGTGCGCGCGGCCATGGACTACCTCCGCACGCGGGCCGACTGACGCCGGCGCGTCTGTCAGTCGCCATGGACACCACCACCGCCGTCACGACCAACGTTGCGCTCGCGCTCGCCGGCTTCGCCGGCGTGGTCGTGTTGCTGATGTTGCTGATCGCCAGGTGGAAGTGGCACGTGTTCCTCGCGCTCCTGATTCCCATTATGTTGTTCGGCGTCCTCCCCGGGATTCAGATCAACAACTTCATCGAGGCGTTCGAGCAGGGCTTCGGCGGCACGCTGGGCCAGATCGGCATCGTGATCGTGCTCGGGTCGGTGATCGCGGAGGCGCTGCGCCAGACGGGGGCAATTCAGGTCATCACCCGGTCGATGGTGCGCCTTGTCGGCGTGCAACGCATGCCGTTCGCGCTGACCCTCACCGGATTCGTCCTCGGCATCGCGATCTTCTCCGACGTCGCCTACGTCATCCTCAACCCGTTGGTCCACTCCGCCGCACACGCGATGGGCGTCGGTATCGGCACGATGTCGATCGGACTCGTCGGGGCGCTGCAGCTTACCCATGCGATCGTGCCGCCAACGCCAGGACCGCTGGCCGCCGCGGCCCTGGTGGGCGCCGACATCGGGACGATCATCATCTTCGGCGGTATCGCGTGTCTGGTCGGCTCGTTGGCGGGCTGGGTGTGGGGCGAGTTCATTGTCGGCCCTCGCCTGCCGACCCCGCCGTCGGAGGAATTCCGGGACGCCGGATTTCTGGACCAAGCGGGCGGCGTGCACCAGCCGTCCACCCTGCGCGCCTACGCGCCCATCGCCGTTCCGGTCCTGCTGATCAGCGCGCAAAGCGTGGCTCGCCTCGTCCTCGTGGAGGGCCACCTGATCCGCGACGTCCTGACGTACGTCGGCTGGCCGGTAGTTGCCCTGGCCGCCGGGCTCTGGCTGGCCTTCACAAACCTGGGCCCGGCGGCCGACAGGACCACGCAGCTGAACGGCTGGGTGACGGAAGGCCTCAAGACCTCGGCGATGATCCTCGTGGTGACCGGCCTGGGCGGTTCACTCAGCGCGATACTCAAGGGCACCCCGGCCGTCAGCTTCGTGGCCGACCTGTTCGCCACCTACGGCCTGCCCTCCATCCTCCTGCCATTCGCCATCGGGATCATCGGCAACATGCTGACCGGATCGACGACGGTCGGGGTGATTACCGCGGGTTCGCTCGTCGCCCCGATGCTCGGCGCCCTCGAGCTGTCGCCCGAGGCGGCCATGCTCTCCGGCGCCTCCGGATCGGTCATGATCAAGTACGTGAACTCGAGTTACTTCTGGGTCTGCACCTCGCTGAGCAAGCTCGAGGTCAAGGACGCGCTGTGGGGATACGGCGGCGTGACGTTCGTGGGCGGGGCGGCGGCGTTTGCCGCGGTGTGGGTGATGTGGGAGATGGGGATGGTGTGATTGTTCTCGCCGTTCGCAGGCTTTTGACGAAGATTGCGGTGAGTTCGTCACACTCCCGGATCAGCGATTCGCTTGGCCACGCCCGACCGTAGACCCCGCTGCCGATTCGTAGCCACACGGCCGTTTCCCGAAGCTCCTTCAGCGCTATCTGCATCTTGTGAACGAAATCGCGGCGTGATTCGGCGCTGCGGGCCTCGCCATAGTTCGCGGCTGGTGACGTAGCGGAGCGGACCGGTTGACGGCTGACTTCGATGCCGACGACATCCCTGGGCATCTCCCTGGTTATCCGGCAGACGGAGATAGCGAACTCCACCAGTCTCTGTTCGAGCAGGACGGGAGTGAGCGGATTCGAACGCGGCATCACTCCACAATCCCGTTGGTTTCCATTCGTGGTGAGGCATCACTCTGACGCCACGGAAAGCCTGGTTACGCCGGTCAGATTGATGATTGTTGATTGCAGATTGCAGATTGCTCACCGCAATCGTCGTCGAGAGCGCGCGAACGGCGAGCAGAGATTAATCCACAATCTCCAATCTGCAATCTGCAATCTGCAATCCTGTAATCTGCAATCTGCAATCATCAATCACCACTCCGTTTCAGCCGCCGCAATAACGTCGTTCCCGATTCCGAGACCACACGCATGCGTTCTTCCAGCACCATGATTTCTCCCTGATAATGGGTGTCATCCCGGAGATGGTGGGAGAGATCGCGCAACGTTCCCAGCAACGCATCGGCATGGCCGACAGCCTCTTCGCCACGCCCGGCGAGCGAACGGAACCGTGCCAGCACCTGACGAAGGCGCGGCGCCACGGCACTCGTGCGTTCATCGGACCGGTCTTCCAAGGCCGCAAGCACCAGCTCGATGGCTTCCAACGCCTCTGTCGACGGTCCACGTACCAGCGGATGGAGGGCCATGGTCTGTTCCATCGCCTTCGCGCACTCGGCCTGGAGCGCCACGAGTTGCCCACCCATCCGCCGGCTCACCTGCGCAAGCCGGTCGTTCACAGCGAGCACCTTGCCGAGCACGACGTCCAAATCTCCGACCAGATCGTTGACGCGCTCGAGAAAGTGATTGAGGTCCATCGCCAGTTCGCCGAACTCGTCATCCGACTTGGCGTCGACGCGCTGCGAAAGATCCACGTGGCCCTTGGCGAGCCGCGCCATGGTGGAACGGAGACGCAGCAGCGGCGCCATGCGGATCCGCAACAGGAGGAACAGGACGATCGTGTGAAGGATGACGTTCGCCATCGCCACCAGTGAGACGAGGCGGGCCTCCCGGAGGAACTCGGCGAACTTGTGCGATCGATATCGCCGCACGGTGACCCGCCCCAGCACGTCTCCGATCTTGGCCGTGAGGTGACAGGTGCGGCAGAACTGCTCCGCCGTGAGGTCGACCGCTGCTTCATGATGCGCGCCATCCGACCACGCCGCCGGGATTCCCCGTGCCTCCAAGTCGAATACGCGCCGGATTGATTCGATCGTAATCTGCGAGGGCTCGATGGCGACCTCATACCCAAGGTCCTCGTGGTTGCGCCTCAGAATCGGATAGACGGTCCGCGCCGCCACGGGGCCGCCCTCGTTGAGCATGATGTCCCGTACGTCCGAGGCCAGTTGCGCCGCGACCATGTTCGTGGCCTCGCGTTCCTGCGTCTGGAAGGCGCGCCAGGCGAGGACCCCGCGCCCGCCGATCTCCAGCACGACGATGGCGCTGAGCGCGATGAGGAAGTCCCGGATCATCCGGATCACGAACGAGCGGTCGAACTGACCCGGTGCACCAGCCATGAATGGTCCTTGATCGGTTCGCCTCTAGTAACAGCGGCGGCGGCCCGGAGGTTCACGGGGATCGAGCCACCGAAGCGCCGCCAGGACGCGAAAGGGCGACACGCGGTTATCTTGCGGGCTGTGCTGTTGTCGCGCCGATCGTACCCCTCCATCCCGTACGAGGCCTCGCATGATACCGGGACGCCTGGCAGTCGCATTCGCCACCACCGTGACCCTGACCGCCCTGGCCTGTTCCGCCGACCCCGCCAACCAGATTACAGCCGACGGCATTCTGGCCGATGTCGAGGCGCTCTCCGCCGACAGCATGGAAGGTCGCGGTGCCGGCACGCCTGGGGAGGCGCGGGCCGCCGCGTACATCGCGCGGCGCTTCGAGGAGATGGGGCTGGAGCCCGCCGGGGAATCCTACCTGCTCCCGATCGAGTTGGTCGGCCTGCAAAAGGACGTCGCGCGTTCGTCCCTCACCATTCGAGGACCGCGTGGCGCCCTTCCCCTGGTCAGCGACGAGAACTTCACCTACTGGTCGACCGCGGAACAGGAGACGGTCGATCTGCGCAACGTACCGATCGTATTCGTGGGCTACGGGGTCGAAGCGCCCGAGCACGACTGGGACGACTTCAAGGACGTGGACGTCAGCGGCAAGGTCCTGCTCTTCCTCAATAACGACCCGCCCGTCGAAGCAGGCGGCGAAGCGTTGTTCGGCGGCGACGCCCGGACCTACTACGGGCGATGGACCTACAAGTACGAGCAGGCCCACAAGCACGGTGCCGCCGGCGCGATCGTGATTCACACGACCGAGTCGGCCAGCTACCAGTTCAGCGTGATCGGCGGCACGGGCTCACGGCGTATCTGGCAGCGGACCTATCAACTCGACATGCTGGGCTGGATCGACTCGATCTTGGCCGAACAGATCGCGGGCGCGATGGGGACGAACCTCACCGGCCTGTTCGAGATGGCCGCTCAGCGCGAATTCCGACCGCGAGAGACGGGATATCGGTTGACGGCCCACATCGAAACGGCCCTCGACCGCGTCGCGGCGCACAACGTCGCCGGCGTGCGGCGTGGCGGCGATGCCGACCTGGCGGATCAATACGTCGTGTTCACCGCGCACTACGATCATCTGGGTACGAACCCTGATCTCACGGGTGAGGACAAGATCTACAACGGCGCGCCGGACAATGCCTTGGGCACCGCCGCGATGATGGCCGCCGCCAAGGCGATGGCGGCGGCGGAGCACCGCCGGTCGGTCATGGTCGTCGCGGTGACGGCGGAGGAGGGAGGGTTGCTGGGGAGCAGCGCGTTCGTTCAGCATCCGCCGGTGGCCCGGTCACAGATCGTCGCCAACTTCAACATCGACTCGCCGCAGTTGTTCGGCGTAACCCACGACGCGGCGGCGATCGGTCTCGAGATGAACACACTCGGCGAAACCTTCAGGACGGTGGCGGAGGAACGCGGCTTGCGCGCAACCGGCGATCCCAATCCCAACGCCGGGAGCTTCTACCGTTCCGATCAGGCAAGCTTCGCCAAAGCCGGTATTCCCGCGATCTACATCCAGCGGGGCACCGACTACGCCAAGACACTCGACTTCGACCCGGCCGCCGTACAGCAACAGCATTACCATCAGGTCACCGATGAAATCCACCCTGAATGGGACCTCGAGGGAACCGCGCGCGACATGCGGCTCTTCTTCGAGACCGCGCTACGCGCGGCGAACGCCGACGAGCAGCCGCGTTGGGTGGCGGGGCACGAGTTCGAAGAGGAGTGGAAGGCGCTGTACGGACGCTAGGCGGCCGGGAGCGCCGCAGTCACGGCGCTCTGACTCTCCGCGCGCGCTTCGCGAACCCGTTCGCAACGACCCGCGGCGGGCGCATCCCCTACGCCGTCGCGAGCGCGACCGCTAACCGGCACGCCGTCAGGAAGTCCGGCACGTCCACGTATTCATCCCGTGTGTGGACGTTGCGCTGTCCCACCCCGAACGTCACCGTCGGGATCCCGTGCCGGACCATCCAGTTCGCGTCGAGTCCGCCATCGGCGATTGCCAATGTGGGATCGAGACCCGCCATGCGGCTTCGTTCGACCGCGAACGCGACGACCTCGTCGGCCGGATCGAGCCGGAACGGGTCGTAGAGAACGTCGCTCCGAAACTCCAAGGTCGCACCGGTTCCGTCGTCGCTCCGGACGACACGGACGGCGTGGTCGAATGCGCGCCGCCATGCCGCGACGATCCTGGCGGCGAACGCCGCGTCGTGACTACGCGCCTCTCCCTCGACCAGGGCATAATCCGTGACGACGTTGGTGGCACCTCCCACCGCTCCCCCGCCGCGTCCCGCAAGCAGCCCCACGTTGGTGGTCCCGCGACCCGCACCCGGACGCTCGACCCGTCCCCACCATCCTCGATGATGGGCGGTGGCAATGCCGACCGACGCCACCAGCGACGCCGAGATCCCCCGTTCCGGATGGAGCCCGGCGTGCGCCGCCCGGCCCACAATGTCGGCGGTCCAGTGCCTGGCACCGACGGCTCCGATGAAAAGCCGCGCCGGACTGGGGCCGTCGACATTGAATCCGTACGCCGGCGCACCAAGCATCTCCCGGTCGACGCCACGCGCGCCCCACAACCCGCTCTCCTCACGAACGGTGAACACGAGCGTGAGCGGCGGGCGCCGGAGTCCACGCCGCGTCAATTCCGCGACCATGTTGAGCAGACAGGCGACGCCCGCGCGGTCGTCCCCACCGAGCGCCGTGTCTCCCGCCGGCACGATGCGGTCACCGTCACGCTGCGGCCGCGCGCCGGCGCAGAGCGGAACCGTGTCGCGGTGGGCCATGAACAGCCGACGGGGAAGGGTCGCGTCCCCTTCCAGGGTCACCACGAGGTTGCCGTCTTCGGTCGGGAGCGGAATGCGGCGTTCGGCGCCGTCGAACCGCATCGCGCTCTTGGGCACTCCCAGCTCGGTCAGGATGTCGACGATCTCCGCCCCGATGGCCCGCTCCCGGCCGGTGGTGCCCTCGACCGAGAGGAGGCGCTCGAGCAGATCGACCGTCCACGCGTCGACGTTGGGAGCCCGTGCCTGCGTCATGCCGATCACCTCCTCGGTCAGTTGATTCATCCGCTCAGCCGCCGAAATCGATGACGCGTCCCACGCCCGACTCGACCGCGCGCTCATAGACCACCGCCGCGGCCGCCACGTCCTGCAATGCCATGCCCGTGGAATCGAAGACGGTGACCTCGTCGTCACGCGTCCGGCCCGTGGCGCGCCCGGCGACGACGCTTCCCAGTTCAGCGTGTACGGCCGCGCGGGTCATGACCCCTGCGTCGAGCGCGTGATGCAGGTCGCCAATGGTCGCGCACTGGTCGAGCACATCGACCACCACCGTCCCGGCGGCGAGCAGCGCGGGCTCGAGTTCCTTCTTGTGGGGATTGTCGACACCCACACCCGCCACGAAGGTGCCCGGCCGCACGTCGGCGCGCCGCAGAACGAACTCCTCCGAGGGCGTGCAGGTGATGCAGACGTCGGCCTCCCGCGCCGCGGCGGCAAAGTCGTCGACCACGGCGATCTCGCAACGCAACTCGGGTGCGAGATCGGACGCCATGCGTTCCGCGCGAGACCGATCGAGGTCCCACACAAACGCGCGCTCGAGCGGAAGCACCCGAGACAGCGCGCGAAGCTGCACGTGCCCCTGCGCGCCGCATCCCGCGACGGCGACCCGCGCGGAGTCCGGACGGGCCAGGAACCTGGCGGCGACCGCCGTCGCGGCACCGGTTCGCAGGATCGAGATCTCGATCGAGTCCATGACGGCGAGCACGCGTCCGTTCTCGGCATCGTGCAGCACGATGGTGCCCTGGATGGTGGGCAGCCCGAATCGTGTGCGGTTGTGCATGAAGTTGGCGTTGGTCTTCGCCGCGAAATACGACCGCCCAAGATCCAGCAAGCCCCCTTTGGTGTGGAAGCCGCCATCCGGCACCTGAACCCCCATGATGGCCGGGTCGGGGGTCCGCCCCTCGCCATGCATCCTGAACGCCGCTTCGACCGCACCAATGCATGTATCGAGGTCGAGCAATTCCGCGACCTCCCCGCGGGTCAACAGCACCGTATCCGTCGCGATTCCAGTCACTTACCACCCCTTGCAATTCAACCAGAGAAATGATACAGTTGTGATAATGTATGATCTAGTTGATACTTTGCAAGTCGGAGAGGTGCGCGCTGGCCGGCTCCTCTTCATTCATCGAGTACCACCGAAGCCGGCGCAAACCAACATCGAGAACGTGGAAGTCGGGGCTGCCCTGTTTGACGGACTTTCCGCCGCATTCCGGCGACAGGACGCTTGAACGAACCGCCCCGGTCGGGCGTTTCTCGCCGCGAGGCGTTCCGCGTCTGGGTGAAGGTCGCGATCCACAGTTTTGGGGGGCCGGCCGGCCAAATCGCGGTGGTGCATCGGCTCGTGGTCGACGAGAAGCGGTGGCTGAGCGAAACCCGGTTCCTGCATGCGTTGAGCTACTGTATGCTGCTGCCCGGACCGGAGGCGCAGCAACTGACCACGTACGTGGGATGGTTGCTGCACGGAGTTCGCGGCGGGCTCATTGCCGGCAGCCTGTTCATCCTGCCGGGATTCATCTCGATCCTGTTCCTGAGCATCCTGTACGCCGGCTACCGCGACGTCGGGCTGGTGGCGGGCGTGTTCTTCGGGCTCAAGCCCGCCGTCCTGGCGGTGGTATTCGAGGCGGTACTGCGGCTACGGCGCCGCGCGCTGACCGAACGATTGGCGATCGTGCTGGCCGGGTCGGCGTTCGTGGCCATCTTCCTGTTTCGGGTGCCGTTTCCGCTGATCGTGCTTGGCGCGGCCCTGGCGGGGTTGGTCGATCAACGCGTTCGTCGGTCTCGCAACCCGTCAGCGCCGCAACCGGCCGCCGCTCCGATTCCCCTGCCGTCGCTGCTCGCCGCCGGGCGCACGGCACTCGTGTGGCTTACCATTTGGCTGGTGCCGCCGGTCCTGCTGTTCGCGGCGCTCGGACCGCGGCACGTCTTCGTCCAGGAGAGCGTGTTCTTCTCCAAGGCCGCGGTCGTGACGTTCGGGGGCGCGTACGCGGTCCTGTCCTACGTGGCGCAGCGGGCCGTGGAGGCATACCACTGGCTCGCACCGGGCCAAATGCTCGACGGATTGGGCATGGCGGAAACCACACCCGGGCCGCTGATCCAGGTCGTGCAGTTCGTCGGGTTCATGGGCGCCTACCGGCACGCGGGCGCGCTCCATCCGATGCTGGCCGGCGTGTTCGGGTCCGTCATCACGACGTGGGTGACCTTCGCGCCATGCTTCCTGTTCATCTTCGTCGGCGCGCCGTTCGTCGAGTATCTGCGTGAGAACCGCGCCCTCAACGCCGCGCTCCGCGGTATCACGGCGGCGGTGGTCGGCGTGGTGCTGAACCTGGCGGTCTGGTTCGCGTTGCACACGCTGTTCGGTCAGGTGGATACGCTGAGCGTGGGGAGCGCGCACTTCCTCATCCCCCGACTCGACTCGATCGATTGGCGCGCCCTGGTGATCGCGGTCGGCGCCATGGTCGCCATGTTCCGCTTCCGAGTCGGGATGCTGCCGGCGCTGGGCGCGTCGGCGATCGTGGGCGTCGTGTTGCACAACTTGTTCTGACGGGCGGTCCAGGGGACGGCGATCCCCAAGCGGGCGACGTGCCATACGCTCCGGCATTCCTTGGCGACGCATTTACTCGAGGACGGCTACGACAGCCGGACGGAACAGGAGTTGTTGGCGCACACGGATGTCGGCACGACGATGATCTACACGCACTTTCTGAACCGCGGCGGGGCGGCGCGCGCAGCCCAGCCGACATGCTGGACCGCGGGTAGGGCGATAGGTGGGCGTAGGTTGCGGGAAGATGGGGGAGGGGTAGAATCGCGGCGACCGCAACGACGGACAATCTTACAGGTGAGATGCACGTAGAGAGAACCGGTGAAGACTCAAGATCTGATCACACGGAGCTTCGTGCGGCTGGAAGTGGCCAACGAGTTTCGTCGCGACCTATGATTCGACGGCCGGGACGTACCGGTTCGCGTTCTCGGGGTTCTCGACGGAATAGCGGATGGCAAGCGGGGGATGGTCGCCGGCGGGTGGTGACGGGCGGGGATGGTCTACTCGATGTGACCGAGCTGGGCGACCAACTCCGCCGCCGACTGGACCCGGTTCTCCGGGTCCTTGGCCAACAGCTTCATGATCACGGCCGACAGCGCCGGCGGCACCTCGGGATTCAGTTCGCTCGGCGCAACGGCTTCCTCTTTCATCACTTTCGTGATGAGCGACACCGGCGTCGCTCCGTCGAACGGGAGCCGTTTCACGACGCACTCGTAGAGCACGACCCCGACCGCGTAGAGATCGCTCCGTCCGTCGACCGTCTCGGACAACAACTGTTCCGGCGACATGTAGGCGGGTGTCCCGATGAGCAAGCCGGCTTCGGTGAGCGTGCTCGACCGTTCCGCCAGCCGCGCGATACCGAAATCCATCACCTTGAGCACGCCGGCGTCGTCGAGCAGGAGATTTTGCGGTTTGATGTCACGATGGATGATGCCCTGCTCGTGTGCCACCACGAGCGATTCCGCGAGTTGCGTCCCGATCGCGAGCGCGGACGACGGCGTGAGCGGTCCCCGGAGATCGATCAGTTCCCGCACGGTGATCCCCTCGACGATCTCCATCGTAAGGTAATACACCCCGCGCCACTCCCCGAAATCGTGGGTCCGGACGACGTTTCGGTGCGAGATGCGCCGCGCGAGCCGGATCTCGCGCTTGAACCGTTCGATGAGCTGTTCCCCGACCGCCACCAACTCCGGCCGCAGCGTCTTGATGGCCACCTCTTCATCCAGATCGAGATCTCGTGCGCGGTACACCGTTCCCATCCCACCGCTGCCCATTACCGAGATGATCTGGTACCGCCCGCCGAAGCACTCCCCCTCCTTGAGGCTGCCGCCGTCGAGCAGCGACGCGCGCTCTTGTGACGTGCGCGCAATGCCGATATCGGAGCGGAGTTCCTCCAGCCGGTGGCGCAGCCGGTCCTCACGCGCGCGCACCTCCGCCGCCATGCCGTCGAACACGCGCGCGAGGTGGCCGAGTTCGTCTCCCCGTTTGGCCACTTCGGCCAACGCCCCGGACTTGTACGTGCCCGCTTCGACGGCGGATGCGGCATCGACGATGCGGCGCAGTTGGCTCAGGTATTCCAGTTCCTTGTCCCGCAGGCGTTTCTTTTCGAGCGACGCGCTGATCCGCGCCCGCAGCAGCACGGCGTCGAACGGTTTGGGGAGATAGTCCTCCGCGCCCGCCTGAATACAGCGAACGATGCTCGACATGTCATCCAGCGCGGAGATCATGATGACCGGAATGTCGCGCGTCTCAGGTGCCGCCTTGAGCCGCTCCAACACCTCGTAGCCGTCGATCTCGGGCATCATGACGTCGAGCAGGATCAAGTCGTACCGGCGGGTGCCGATCTGGCCCAGCGCGCTCTTGCCATCGTCCGCGCACTCGACGTTGTATCCCTCGCGCCGGAGACGGCGGCGCAGCACCTCCCGATTGTCCTCGAGATCGTCCACGACGAGAATCCACGGCTCGCCGTCATCGGCCGTGTCCGGGGCCGGGCGTTTCGTATCCAATGCCGGCGCGGCGTCCGGCCGCAACGCCGGCACCAGCTTCTCGGCCGCTCCGAGAATGCGCTGCAGATCGTCGGTGAACGCCGGGTCCGGCGGCGGATCGGTCAGCGCGAGCAGACGCCGTCCAGCCTCGACGATGCGTCGCTGTGGCTCACGCAGCAGTCCGTAGAGGTTCACCACCTCCGTGGATGTGATCGACAAGTCGCCTCGCGAGGCCAGCGTCCGCTCGATGATCGCGAGCACGTCCCGTGCGGCGGCGAGTGTCTCTTCCAGATCGGGACGCCGCGCTGCGAGGTCCGGGTCCACGGCGTCCTCGAGGAGCATGTCGGCGTATCCGACGATGTGGTTGACCGGCGTGCGAAGGTCGTGGCGCAACTCCGCTGTCGCCTCGGCGGTAAGCGGGGCCGCGGGGTCGGGTGGTGACGAGGTGGGAGTACTCATCCGCCTTGCGTCAAGAGCGCCTCGATCTTCGAGAGCAGTCTCGGCAGTTCGATCGGTTTCGTGTCGTAGTCGTTGCAGCCGGCCTCGAGCGCCTTTTCGCGGTCGCCCGACATCGCGTGGGCCGTCAAGGCAATGATCGGCACGCCGGCGGTTTCCGGGAAGGCGCGCAGTTGGCGCGTCGCCTCCCAGCCATCGATCTCCGGGAGGCTCATGTCCATCAAGATCACGTCGTACCCACCTTCGCGCGCCTTGTCGATTCCCTCCCGCCCATCGACGGCCATCGCCACCTCATACCCCTTCCGGGCGAGGCGGCGCGAAAGCATGTCACGGTTCATCTCGTTGTCCTCGACCAGCAGAATACGCGGCATTTACGTCGTCTCCCCGCTTCGCATGTCTGTCATCGGAAGATCCGCCGGCAGACGGATCGTAAACGTCGAGCCGCGGCCGGGTTCGCTTTCTACGAGCACATCGCCGCCCATCATATGGCAAAAACGGCGCGTGATGGCTAGGCCCAATCCCGTCCCGCCGTAGCGGCTGGTCGTCGACGCCTCGGCTTGCGAAAACGCCTCGAACAGCCGTTCCATGTGTTCAGGCGCCATGCCGATGCCGGTGTCCGCCACGGTGAAGATAGCCACCTCGCCTCCGTCCACGGCCTCGCGGGCCACGCTCAAGGTCACGGCGCCCTGTTCGGTGAACTTGCAGGCGTTCGAGAGCAAGTTGAGCAACATCTGACGCACCTTGGTCAGGTCCGTATGCATGGTCCCCAGATCTTCGGGGACGAGTACGTCGAACCGGTTCGCGTTCTTCTTCACCAGAGGCGCCGCCGTGGACACCACCTCCCGCACCATCGCGCCGATCTCGAACGTCTCGGCGAACAGCTCCATCTTGCCCGCCTCGATCTTCGAGAGATCGAGTACATCGTTGATGAGCGACAGCAGGTGCCGGCCGGCGGTGTGGATCTTCGCCAGATCGGCCGAGAGGGTTTCCTGGCCAAGCTCCTCCACTTCTTCCTGCAACATCTCGCCGTAGCCGATGATGGCGTTGAGCGGCGTCCGCAATTCGTGGCTCATGCTGGCGAGAAACTGGCTCTTGGCGGTGTTCGCCGCTTCCGCGTCGCGCCGGGCGCGCAGCAACTCGGTAATGTCATGGTACAGGCCCATCAGGCCCACGCGTTCCCCATCGACGATCACGGGGACGCCAAGGATCTCGACGTCGACCATGGTGCCGTCCTTGCGGCGCCGTCGCCCAATGCCCTGGACGGCGTGATCGAGCGCCTCGCGCGTGTAGGTGACCGCCTCGTTGCGTGTGGCCTCGGTGGTAATCAGGTCATCGAGATTGCGACCCACCGCCTCCGGCTGGGCGTAGCCGAAGAGCTTCTCGAACGCCGGGTTACACTCGACCACGGTGTATTCGCGGTTCAGCGTGACGATAGCGACGGGGCTATTGCGCACCAACTCGCCGAAATACTGTTGCTGGCGCTGCGCGGCCGTGTAGAGCCGCGCGTTTTCAATGGCCACGGCGGCCTGCGGGGCGAACAGATTGAGCAGCCGCAGGTCTTCTTCCCTGAAGACGTGATCGGGATCGCCGTGGACCGTGGCGATGGCGCCAACGAGGCGGCGACCGATGAGCAAGGGCGCCGCCATCACCGAGTGGACCAACACGTCCGCGTACTGGGCCGACTGGCCCAACCACTCGTGATACGAAGGAATGATGAGCGGCTCGAGGCTCTGCGCGACCGCGCCCATGGCGCCTTCGCCAAGCCTGATGCGGGTGCCGGTGGAATCCTTCCCGATCCCGTCGCTCGCCACCACGACCAGCTCCTGTGGCTCCTCTTCGAAGATGGCGACTTCACCTCCCGTCACACCGAGCAGCGCCACCGCGCGGGCGATCACGGCCTGCAACACCTTCGAGAGTTCCAGCTCCGACGAGAGGTCGGCCATCGTGTCCAGCAGGGCCTTGTGTTCGTCCGCCCGCCGCCGTTCCGCCGCGAGCAGGCGGGCCCGCTCGATCGCGATCCCGGCATGGTTCGCCGCCGCGGCGAGGATCTCGAAGTCATCGTCCCCAAAGGCATTCGGCTCGGCGCTCTCGACCACGAGCACGCCGATCGGCTTGCCGTCCACCCGCAGCGGCACGTCGACTTCGGATCCGCTGGCCAGGCTCGGCAGGTATTTCGACTCCCGTGTCACGTCGGCGGTGTAGTGCAACCGGCCGTCTTGCAGCGACTGCTCGCTCAGTCCTTCTCCGCGGTGTACCCGCCAGTTGACCGGGACATCGGGCCACCCCACACTCGCCTGGAGCACGCGGTCACCCGTTGCCGGATCGAGCAGGAACACGCCGAGGAAGTCATAGCCGAGCGCGGCGTCGTGGAGCTCGTTCACGACGCTCCGGTAGACCTCATCCTCGTCATGCGTCGCCGCAATCGCGGCACTCATCCGGAACATGGCCGCCTGGCGGCGGGCGACGTCGTTCGCCATCAGGCGTCGCCTCCCGCTATGGTCACGGTGTCCGGCAACCGGACCGTGAACGTCGAACCCGCGCCGACCACGCTCTCGACCGTGATGTCGCCGCCCATCAGGCGGCAAAAACGACGCGAGATGGCCAACCCCAACCCCGTCCCCCCGTACTTGCTGGAAGTCGAGGTCTCGGCCTGGGCGAACGCCTCGAATATCCGCCCCAGCTGTTCCGCGGTCATCCCGATGCCCGTATCGCTGACCCGAAAGACGACCCAGCCCTCTTCCGCGCGCGTGGCCTCCAGCTCGATCACACCGCCTTCCGTGAACTTGCTGGCATTGGAGAGGAGATTGAGCAACACCTGACGGGTGCGCGTCCGGTCCGCGGTCATCACGCCGAGCGCCCCGTCAGAGTGCACGTCGAGCCGGTTGCCGTTCCGCTCCACCAAAGGCCGGACCGTCGTCGCGACGTCCGCGACCGCCGCGGCGACGTCGAACGCTTCGAGATGGAAATCCATCTTGCCGGCCTCGATCTTCGAGAGATCGAGCACGTCGTTGATCAGGGTCAGCAGGTGTTTTCCCGCCGTGCGGATCTTCGCGAGGTCTGCCACGAAGTCGGGCAGGTCGCGCTCGTCGGCCACTTCCTGGAGCATCTCGCTGTATCCCAGTATGGCGTTGAGCGGCGTGCGCAGTTCATGGCTCATGCTCGCCAGGAAGTGGCTCTTGGCCTGATTGGCTGATTCCGCGTCGCGGCGGGCCGCGAGCATGTCGGTGATGTTGTGATACAGTGCCATCAGCCCCACGCGCTTGCCGTCAACGATGACCGGGACCCCGAGCACTTCGACGTCCACCAGCGTGCCATCCTTGCGACGGCGCTGGCTGATCACCTTCACCGCGCGTTGATCGAGTGCCTGCTGGGTGTATCCGACGGCTTCCGCGCGCGTGGCTTCCGTCGTGATCAGGTCGTCCAGGTTCTTGCCGAAGACTTCGTCCTCGGAGTAGCCGTACAGCTCGACGAACGCCGGGTTGCACGCGACGACGTTGTGGGCGGCGTCCAGCGTCACGATGGCCACGGGGCTGTTGAGCACCAGCTCCTCGAAGTACTGCTTCTGTTGCTGGGCCGCCGTGAACAACCGGGCCTTTTCGATGGCAATGGCGGCCTGCGACGCGAACAACTCCAGGAGACGCAGGTCGGCGTCACCAAAGCGGCGGGTGGGGTCCTTATCCATGAACGCGATGGCGCCCACGAGTTGATCGCCGCTGAGGAGCGGCGCCACGAGCACCCCGTGGAACTCGACCTGCTCGTACTGCGCCGACCGGCCGGACCACTCTCGATACGCCGGAATCACGAGCGGCTGCCGAGTCACTGCGACGTGGCCCATGGCGCCTTCCCCGAGCTTCATTCGCGTGCCGGTCGTGTCCCGTTTCCCGACGTTATGGCTGGCCACGATCTCGAGTACTTCGGCGCCCTGATCGTAGATCGCCAGCTCCCCGTGACTGACCTTGAGCAATCCCACCGCTCGCTCCAGCACCGCCTGCAGCAGACTGGCGAGGTCGAGCTGTTTCGACAGGTCGGCCATCGTGGCGCGCAGTGCTTCTTCCTCGTCGGCGCGTTGTTCGGCCGCCGCGAGCAGCCGCACCCGCCCGATAGCCATCCCGGCCTGATTGGCGGCGGCGGTGAGGATCTCGAAATCATCCGGGCCGAACGCGTCGGCGCGATTACTCTCGACCACGAGGACGCCGACGAGGTTGCGGTTGACCTGCAGCGGGACGTCGACCTCCGAGCCCTCGTTACGCGTCGGCAGATAACGCGTGTCCTGCGTGACACCCGGGGTGTAGTGCAGGCGCCCGTCGAGCAAGGGCCGTTCGCTGAGGCCCTGACCCGGTTTGATCCGGAGGCCGTCCGGCACGTCGGTGCCGCCGGCCTTGGCCACGAGGACCCGGTCACCGGTCGTCTCGTCGACCAGTAACAGCGCGACGAAGTCATAGCCCAGCGCCTCGTCGTACAGGCCCTCGCCGACCGCGCGACAGACCTCGATTTCGGTTTCCGCGCCCGTCACAGCGGTCGACAGCCGCAGCAGGGCTGCCTGCCGCCGGGCCAGGACCGATTTGCCCGGCGTCGATCCGTGTGTCATGGCCCGGCACCCGCCGGAAGCCTGGTCGCGTGCTCGGCAACCAGATGGCGCACATGCTGGAGAAGCTCGTCGACCTCATACGCGCCCTTGCGCAGCACCTGATGCACGCCTCCGTTCAGACGGCCATGATCCTCGATGGTGAGGTCCTTCGCGGTAATGACGACCACCGGGGTGGACCAACCCGCACGTCGGCGTACCGTTTCGAGAAACGCGAACCCGTCCATCTCGGGCATCATCAGATCGAGCAGCACGAGATCCGGCACGCCGGCCGCAACCCGATCGAGTGCGATCCGCCCGTTGGCCGCCTCGACCACCGACCAGCCATCCCGTTCGAGTACGCGCCGCAAGATCTCCCGAACCGCGGGATCATCCTCCACGACAAGCACCGTGCCCGCTCCGGCAGCGGGACGGTACCGCGCGACCACCGCCGAGAGCCGATCACGATCGATGGGTTTGGTCAGGTACTCCGACGCGCCGAGCGCGACGCCGAGCCGCACGTCATCGAGGATCGAGACCATCACCACGGGGATATCGGCCAAGCCGGGATCGCCTTTGAGCGCGGTGAGAACGGACCAGCCGTCCATCTCCGGCATCATCACGTCGAGCGTAATGACGTCGGGACGATCGGTGCGCGCGCGCTCGAGTCCCTCTCGACCGTTGGTCGCCTCTTCCACGCGGTATCCGTTCTTGCGGAGATGGCGCGCGATCAAATCGCGCGCGGCGGGATCGTCGTCCACGACCAGCACGGTACCGAGTCCCTCGCCCGCTTCCCCGGTCGCCGCAATCGATTCGTCCGCGTCCGGACTCCCCGGCGCCCGGGCGGGGAGCCTGGCGGTGAACGTCGATCCCTTGCCGGCGATGCTTGCGACCTCGATCGTCCCGCCCAGCATGCGACACAGTAAACGACTGATCGCGAGCCCGAGTCCCGTCCCCCCGTACCGGCTGGCCGTCGCGGCTTCCGCCTGCGCAAAGGCCTCAAACAGCTTCGCCACCTGGTCCGGCGTCATCCCGATTCCGGTATCGGAAACCTCGAAGGTCAGCCAGTCAACGCCGTCCGGAGCCGTCGCGCGATGCGCGGCCAGGGTGATCGTTCCCGCTTCGGTGAACTTCGCCGCGTTCGAGAGGAGATTGAGCAGGATCTGTCGCAGCCGGGTGGCGTCGGAATGCATGGTGCCGAGCGCCGCCATCCCGTCGAGACGGAAGGCGTTGCCGTTCGTCTCGACGAGGGGCTTCACGGTGGTCGTGACCGAATCGATGGCCCCGGCCACCTCGAACGTCTCGAGATACAACTCCATCTTCCCGGCCTCGATCTTGGAGAGATCGAGCACGTCGTTGATGAGCGTCAGGAGGTGTCGGCCGGCCGCGTGGATGCGGTCGAGGTCAGGCAGCAGCCCCGCGTGCCCGCTCTCCTCGGCATCCTCGGCGAGCATCTCGCTGTAGCCGATGATGGCGTTGAGCGGCGTCCGCAGTTCATGGCTCATGTTCGCCAGAAACGTGCTCTTCGCCGCGTTCGCCCGCTCGGCGTCCTGCCGTGCGCGGAGCAGTTCCGTCACGTCGTGATAGAGCGCGATCATACCGACGCGCGCCCCACCGACCGTCACGGGAATCGCGAAGATCTCGACGTCGACAACCGTCCCGTCTTTGTGACGCCGCTGCCCGACCCCCCAGGCGGTCCGGCCGGTGACCGCCTGCTCGGTGTAGCCCTTGGCCTCGCTGCGCGTCCCCTCGCTGGTCACCAGGTTGTCGAGGTTGAGGCCGACGACCTCGGACTCCTGATATCCGAACAATTGCTCGAACGCCGGATTACACGAGCGAATGTTGAATTCGAGATCGAGCATCACGATGGCGACGGGGTTGTTGACCATCAGGCTCTCGAAATAGCGCTGCTGTCCCTCATAGAGCCGCGCGTTTTCAATCGCGATGGCCGCCTGCGGGGCGAAGAGTTCGAGCAACCGAAGATCCTCGGCCCCGAAGACGCGGCCGGGATCCGAGTGCACGCTGGCGATGGCTCCGACGAGCCGCGTCCCGATCAGCAGCGGCGCCACCATGACCGTCTGGACCGTGCTCTGCTCGTAGCTGGACGAACGCCGCTCCCATTCCTGATACCGCGGGATGATGAGCGATTCGTGCGTCTGCGCCACGCGCCCCATCGCCCCCTCACCGAGCGCCATGCGGGCGCCGACGGCGTTGGTGCCCATGTTGTGACTCGCGACGATCACGAGGTCCTGGCGTTCCTCATCGAAGGTCGCGAGCTCCCCCCCGGTCACGTCGAGCAAGCTGACCGCGCGCTTGACCACCCCCTCGAGCACCTTCGAGAGTTCCAACTCGCCCGAGAGATCCTTCATCGTATCGAGCAGCGCCCGCTGCTCCTCGGCGCGCTGCCGCTCCGCGGTGAACAGCCGTGCATTCTCGATGGCGATCGCCGCCTGCGGCGCGAACATCATCAGGCGACGCAGGTCAGACTCGCCGAAGACCCGGTCGGGATCCGAGTGGACACTCGCGATGGCGCCCACCAGGCGGTTCCCGATCAGCAGCGGCGCCGCCATCGCCGACTGGACCGTGCTCTGCGTGTATTGATCCGAGCGGTGCTCCCAATCCTGATAGCGCGGAATGATCAGCGGCTCGAGTGTCTGCGCGACGATCCCCATGGCCCCTTCGCCCAGGCGCATGCGCGCCCCCGCGGCGTCCGTCCCCATGCGGTAGCTGGCCACGATCACCAGTTCCTCGCTGCCGCTGTCGTACGTGGCCAGTTCGCCGCCCGTCACGTCCAGCAGGCTCACCGCGCGCTCGAGCACCGCGTGCAGCACCTTGGTCAGTTCCAGTTCGCCGGAGAGATCCGTCAGCGAATCGAGCAAGGCCTGCTGTTCCGAGGCACGCTCCCGCTCTCCCGCGTAGAGTCGGGCGTTCTCGATGGCGACGGCCGCCTGCGCGGCGAACAGGTTGAGCAGCCGCAGGTCAGGCTCGCCGAACGTGCGCGCGGGATCCTCGTGGACGCTGGCGATGGCCCCGACCAGCCGGTCCCCGACCACGAGCGGCGCGGCCATCACCGCCTGCACGCTGCTCTGGGTGTACTTGGACGATCGGCCCTCCCAGTCCTGGTAGCGCGGGATGATCATCGGCTCGTGCGTCTTGGCGACGTGTCCCATCGCCCCTTCGCCGATACTCATGCGCGTCCCAACCGCGTTCGTCTCCATGCGGTGGCTGGCGGCAATGACCAGTTCCTGCGTGCGCTCCTCGTAGATGGCCAACTCGCCGCCCGTCACGTTGAGCAACGCCATGGCGCGTTCCAGCACCGACTGGAGCAGTTCGTCCAGTTCGAGTTGCCCCGAGAGGTTCGTGAGTGTATCGAGCAAGGCGCGCTGCTCATCGAGACGCAGGCGCTCGGACGTGAGGAGACGCGCGCGCCCGATGGCCATGCTCGCCTGATTCGCGGCGGCGGCCACGATCTCCACGTCGCCTTTGCTGAACGCGCGATCGCGCCGGCGCTGCACGACCAACTCCCCGATGGCGCTGTGTTCCGCCCGCAGCGGAAGTCGCAACTCGGATTCCCCGCCGCCGGGAGAAAACGTACCGGCCTGTGCCGCGAGACTCGATTCGACGGACGTGGCGCCGGCAAGGTACAGGCCCGCCCCATCGAAGCCGAACGCCTCGTGCAGCAACGCGCGCACTACGAAGCGGCCGACGTCCTCTTCGCTCTGCGCCTCCGCGATCCCGGTGCTGAGCCCGAGGAGCGCCGACCGGAGGTCGGCGGCGGTGTCGCGTCCATGTTCGCGAGGTTGGGTCACCCCGGAACCCGCTGTGCCACAAGGGCGCGCACCCGGCGCAGCAACTCGTCCCGGTCGTATTCTCCCTTCTGCAACACCTCGCGCACCCCGCCGTTCAGCCGCTGGCGGTCCTCCGGTGTAAGGTCCTTGGCGGTGATCACCACCACCGGCACCGCGTGCGCGGCGTGATGTCGTAACGCTTCCAGAAACTGGAATCCGTCCATTTCCGGCATCATGAGGTCGAGCAGGACGAGTTGCGGATCGGCATCGAGTCGTTGCAGCCCGACGCGCCCGTTCTCGGCTTCGACCACGTTCCATCCCGCGCGCTCGAGTGCGTGCCGCAACGTATCCCGCGACGCGGCGTCATCTTCGATGACAAGCACGGTGCCGCCTTCCCCACCGGGCCGGAACCGGGCGAGCACGGCGGTGAGCTGATCCCGATCGATCGGTTTGGTCAGGTACTCCGACGCGCCGAGTGTGACGCCCAGGCGCTCGTCATCGAGTATCGAGAGCATGACGACCGGGATCTCGGCCAGCGCGGGATCGGCCTTCAGCGCGCTGAGGGTCGCCCAGCCGTCCATCTCGGGCATCATGACGTCGAGCGTCATGACGTCGGGTCGCACGGTGCGCGCCCGTTCGAGCCCTTCGCGACCGTTGGTCGCCTCTTCGACCCGGTAACCCTCCTTCCGGAGGTGGCGCGCGATGAGGTCGCGTGCGGTCGGATCGTCATCGACCACCAGCACGGTCCCACGACCGGCGGTCTCCTGCGACTCCGACTCCGGTTCCGCGCCCGCCGGTGCCGATACCCGCGCTCCGCGCGGCGCCGCCACCGGTAGCCGGACGATAAAGCTCGACCCCGCCCCCGCTTCACTCTCCACGCGCACGGAGCCGCCGAGCATGCGGCACAACAGCCGGCTGATGGCCAATCCGAGTCCGCTGCCGCCGTACTTGCTCGCGGTCGCCGCCTCCGCTTGTGCGAACGCTTCGAACAACTTGCCGAGCTGCTCGGGAGTCATCCCGATCCCGGTATCGGTGACCCGGATGGTGAGCCATTCGTCTCCCGACGGCTCGGCGCCGCGCGCGACGGCCAGTGTCACCGTCCCGGCGTCGGTGAACTTGGCGGCATTGGACAGGAGGTTGAGCATGATCTGGCGGAGCCGGGTCGCATCCGAATGCATGCTGCCCAGGTCTCCCGCGATCGCGACCTTGAAGGCGTTCCCGTTTCGCTCTACCAGCGGCCGTATGGTCGACACGACTCCGTCGATCGTCTCCCCGACGTCAAACGTCTCGACGTGCAGTTCCATCTTGCCCGCCTCGATCTTCGACAGATCGAGCACGTCGTTGATCAAGGCGAGCAAATGCCGGCCCGCCGAATGGATCCGGTCGAGATCCGGCAGCAGCGCCTCGTGGCCGCCATCCTGGGCGTCTTCCACGAGCATCTCGCTATAGCCGATGATCGCATTCAGTGGCGTGCGTAATTCGTGGCTCATGTTGGCCAGAAACGAACTCTTGGCGGAGCTGGCCCGCTCGGCGTCCTTCCGAGCCTCGAGCAACTCCGTCACATCGTGGTAGAGTCCCATGATGCCGACACGCCGGCCATCGATGATGACCGGCACGGCGAGGATCTCGACGTCGACCAGTGACCCGTCCTTGCGGCGCCGCCGTCCGAAGCCCTGAACCGGTCCGGTGACGGCTTCGTGAGTGTAGCGCTGCGCTTCGGACCGCGTATCCCCGGTGGTGATCAAGCCGTCGAGATTCTTCCCGACGACCTCCGCCTCACGGTAGCCATAGAGCTTCTCGAAGCCCGGGTTGCACCCCACCACGTTGTGATCACCGTCGAGCGTGACGATCGCGACCGGGCTGTTGCGTACCAGTTCCTCGAAGTACCGCTTTTGCCTCTCCCCTTCCGTGAACAGGCGCGCGTTCTCGATCGCGATGGCGGCCTGGGGCGTGAACATGTTGGCGAGTCGCACGTCATCGGCACCGAAGCGGCGGTCGGTGTCGGTCGTCCAGGCGCTGAACGCGCCAACCAGCCGTCCGCCGGCGAGGAGCGGCGCCACGATCACGGCATGTGCCGAGACGCCCGCGTATTGCGCCGACCGGCCGGCCCATTGCGCGTAGTCATCGATGAGCAGCGGCTCGCGTGTCTGGGCGACCTGGCCCATCGCTCCTTCGCCCAGCCGCATGCGTGTCCCAATCCCGATGGCATCGGCGGCAAAGGCGGAGACGATCTCGAGTTCCTCGGTCTTCTCATCATAGATCGCCAGCTCCCCCGCGGTCGCTCCGAGGAGGGAAACGGCACGTTCCAACACCGCGCGCAGCAGCTTCGGTAGTTCCAATTCCCGTGAGAGCGCCGCCGTGGTCTCGAGCACGGCCTGCTGCTCGTCGGCGCGCCGCCGTTCGGCGGCCAGAACGCGCTGTTGGTTGGCGAGGAGGCGCGCCCGGCTGATGGCGATGCTCACCTGGTGGGCGGCCGCGGTGAGGATGTCGAGATCTTCCGGCCCGAAGGCCTCGGGCCGCCCGCTCTCGACCACCAGCACCCCCACGGGTCGCCCGTCGATGACGAGCGGGACGTCGACTTCCGACCCGGTCTCCAGGCCGGGGATGTACTCCGGATCGCTGGCCACGTCGGGCGTGTAGTAGAGTTTGCCGTCGCGCAGCGGACGGTCGCTCAGCCCTTTCCCCTTTTCGAGACGCAGGCCGTCGGGAATATCCGTCCAGCCGGTACCGGCCTGCATGATACGATCGCCGGTTGCCTCATCCTTGAGGAAGATCCCGACGAAGAGGTAGCCGAGCGACTCGTCGCGAAGGCCGCGGACGACCCGCGCGCAGATCTCCTGCTCGTCGGTCGCGGCGGCGAGATCGGCACTCAGCCGCAGTAGTGCCGCTTGCCGGTGCGCGGCTTCGCCGTCGGCGCGTCGGCGGTCCTGCGGTTCCTGCCCCATCGATCTGTTTGCCCCCCGTTGAATGCAGGAGGGAGAATAGCCACGAAGCCCCTACGAGACCAGTCGCTCACGGGCGGGCACAGACGGACAAAGAACGGGCCTAGACGGGTATGGGACGGGCGCAGGCGGGCTGACTCGTGCACGTCATGATCCGACCGAAGAACGGCACGAGGCGCCGGCGTGCAGCCGTTCCTGGCGTCCGCAGGCACGCTCGCTGCCGGTACCTTGTTACCCGTTGCGATTGGCACCCTCGTGGGCCTCCAGAATCCAAGTTGGGTCACGCTGGTGACGCTCTTTGGCACCTCCTACGCTGCCGCGTTCATGACCGCGCGCGCGAGGTTTCGCGCTTTCGTGAAACGGCGCGTACGCATCCTGACGAAGCTGATGGACCTGCTGTCGGACCACGTCGTCAAAACCGCGGCGCCAGCACTTCCGGCCGCCGTCACCGAACCGGATGCGGACCGGACCACGTAGCTGACCACCCAAGGATCGACCATATCCGATTCCGGTTCCGCCCGTGATTCGCTGCACTGCTAGATTTTCACTCGGCGACGGCTAGTTTCGGTGTTATGAGCCTCGACCTGGATCGGGTTGCCGCAGCGGTAGGGACGCGCTACACCGTCCAGCGCGCTCTGGCTTCCGGCGGGATGGCGCACGTCTTCCTTGCGGTCGACGTCAAGCATGATCGGGCCGTTGCCATCAAGGTCTTAAAGGAGGAACTCGCGGACAGTCTGGGTCCTGAGCGGTTCTTACGCGAGATCCGGATCGCCGCGCGCCTCCAACACCCACACATCCTCACGCTCATCGACTCCGGAGAGACTGACGGCCTCCTCTTCTACGTCATGCCCTTCGTCGAGGGGGAGTCGTTGCGGGAACGGATGAACCGCGAGGGGCAATTACGTCTCGCCGATGCCGTCCGCATTACAAGCGAAGTCGCGCGAGCGTTGCGGTACGCCCACGACAACGACGTCGTCCACCGCGACATCAAGCCGGAAAACATCCTGCTGTCGGGTAATGTGGCGGTCGTGGCGGACTTCGGAATCGCGCGCGCGCTGGACGCGGCGGGCAGCGACCGACTGACCGCATCGGGCATGGTGGCGGGGACCCCGGCCTATATGAGTCCCGAACAGGCGGATGGCGAGGGGCGCCTCGACGCGCGATCCGATCAGTACAGCCTTGCGTGTGTGGCGTACGAGATGCTGATCGGGGAGCCGCCGTTCACCGGCCCGAACGTCATGTCGGTACTTGCGCGCCATTCCGTGGACCGGGCGCCTAGCCTGCGCACCGTCCGGACCACGATCCCCCCTCGCGTGGAAGAGGCCGTTCACCGTGCCCTGGCCAAGCTCCCGGCGGATCGTTTCGAAACCGTCGATGCCTTCGCCACCGCGTTAGCGCTCGGTGCATCGAGCGACGAGGCCCCGCTTCGCTCCGACGCGGATCTGCCACTCGAGCGGCCGTCCGCACGTACTTCGTCAGCGCGCCGCTTCATGTACGTGGGCGCGGTGCTCGCGGTGGTCGCCGCTGGACTACTCAGCGTGCTGTTCTGGCCCGACGCCCGGCCGCCGACCGGCCCGCCCCGCCTTGTCGTCCTCCCATTTGAGAACCTCGGCCCATCGGAGGACGCCTATTTCGCGGATGGGATCACCGACGAGATCACGAGCCGCATCGCGGGCCTCAGCGGATTGGAGACGATCTCCCGGGCGACCGCCGTGCAGCTCGATCGTGGCAATCGAGCCGCGCGCGCGATCGGCCGGGAGCTGGGGGTGGACTACGTCCTCAGCGGCGCGATACGTACCGACCGATCACCGGGTGGCGGCGGGAGCATGCAGGTGATTCCGCATCTCGTTCGGGTTCAGGATGACGTCGAGCTGTATTCCGGCAGGCTCACAATGCCGATCGAGCCCGGCCGGCTGTTCGAGGCCCAGTCGGCCATTGCCGAATCGGTGGCGGTGGCGCTCAACGTGTCGTTGCTGTTGCCCGAGCGATTGGCATTTCAGAGCCGCCCCACCGAAAGCCTCGCGGCATACGAGCACTACCTGCGGGGCAACGTCTACAGCGCGCATCGCCTGTTGGAGGAGCCCTCCCGGCGGTCGATCGAGTCGTATACCCGAGCGACCGAACTGGACACGTCGTTCGCGCTCGCGTTCGCCAAATTAGCTCAGGCGCAGAGCATCCACTACTTCAATCATGACCGTACGCTCACACGAAGAGCGCAGGCCGAGTCCGCGCTCGCGCGGGCGCAAGCGCTCGATTCGCTTGCCATCGAGACCCGGCTCGCCAGCGGGTACGTGCAACACTACGTAGTGTTCGACTTCGATTGGGCACTGGAAGAGCTCTCGTCGCTGCGACGCCAGCTGTCGAACAACCCGGAGCTGTTCTGGCTCTTGGGATCGCTCGAGTCGCGACGGGGCGAATGGGACGCGGGGTTGCGCGACCTCATGCGCGCGGCGACACTGGATCCTCGGTCGCCCAGCTATGCGTACAGCGTCGCCGGCACACTGCTCACGCTCCGGCGATTCGCCGAGAGCGCTACGTACTTCGACCGCGTCATCGCGCTCTCACCCGACTGGATACCGGCCTATCTGTCGCTCGGCTTTCTGCATCTCGTGTGGACCGGTGATACCGCCCGCATGCGTCAGGCGGTCGAGCGGTCGCTGCAGTACGCGGATACGACAACGCTGCTCGTGGCGCTGATACCGCGCTTTCGATCGTTCATCGCCATGTTGGGCCAGGGATATGACGACGCGCTCGCGCGCCTGCCGCTGGCGTCCGTGTCGGCGGGGGCGGGGTATTACTACCTCGCCAAGGCCGAGCTGTTCGAGCGCCGCGAGGATCCGCGCGCCGCGCGAGCATACTACGATTCGGCGATCGTCGCGCTCCAGCAACGCCTCGGCCGGCCGCCGGAGCGCGCGTCGCTCCACACCGAGCTTGCTCTCGCGTTCTCGGCAATCGGCCGGCCTGACGACGCGCGGCAGGAAATTGCGCTTGCGCTGGAGCTCGTGCACCCCGACCGTGACGCCATCTTCTATCCGTCCATCGCCGCCGCCTCTGCCCGCGTGCTGATGAACCTCGGCGATCTCGATAGCGCGATCACCGTACTGACCAGCCTCATCGAGACGCCCTCGTTCGTCACGCCGGCCTACCTGCGCGTCCATGTGGAGTTCGTCCCCCTGCGAGCACATCCGGGGTTCCAGGCGCTGCTCGAGCGCCGCTGACCATTCGCGTGCTGTTCCGGCCCAGTTTCGGCAAGCACGTGCGTGCGGCTCACATGGGCGGCACCGGTATCCTGATGCGCTCGGAGCGCGGGCTGGTGCAGGTGGAGGGGTCACTCTACGTGCGCGTCGCGTCGCTCATCGACGGTCGCCGCACCACGGAGGAAATCGTTGGCTTGCTCCAGCACGAATCGTCGCGCGCCGAGGTCTACTACGCGCTTGAGCAGTTGGGGGAACGCGGGCTGGTGGTGGAGGCACCGAAGACGGGTGTGTCGGACGCCGCGGCAGCGTTCTGGCATGCGTCGGGACGCGATCCCGATGCCGCGTTCCGTCTGTTGCGGGACGCAACCGTGCATGTGCGGTCGCCACTAGCCACGTTTGCCGAGACGTTTGCGGGCGCGCTCGCGGCCACGGGAGTGAGAGTGGGCGGCGACGGCCAGGTAGCCGTCGTGCCGACCGACGATTACCTGCGGGCCGAACTCGCCGGCGTCAATCGCGACATGCTGACGCGCCATCTTCCGTGGCTGCTTGTGAAACCGGTCGGCACGGTGCTGTGGATCGGTCCGCTGCTCGTGCCGGGCCGCACCGGCTGCTGGGAGTGCCTCGCCCATCGGATGCGCCTGCACCGTCTAGACGCTTTCGATGCGCCCGACACGACAGTTCCGGTTGAGTTGCCTCAAGCTGAAGTCCCCGGCGGGCTGCACATCGCCGCCGGCGTCGCAGCCCTGCGCCTCGCCGAGTTCATCGCCGAGCGTGACGACCATTCGCCCCACGCGGACCTCTTCACCCTCGACCTGCTGACCATGCTGCTCGAGCGTCACCCTGTCGAACGCCGCCCGCAGTGTGTCGAGTGTGGCGACCCGCAACTCTACGCGCAACGCGCTGGTCGCGCGATGGCGCTGGAGACCCGACCCATCGCATTCGTGAACGGCGGGGGCCACCGGTCTGAGGCCCCGGCGTCGTTTCTCGCTCGGGCCGATCGCCTCATCAGTCCGGTAACCGGCATCGTAGCGGAGCTCCGACCAATACCCCTGACCGGGATCTCGGGCGTGCACGTGGTCGCGGCGGGTCGGATTCCTCGACTCCGCGGGCGCTCGTGGGCCGGCGGGCGGCACCCGCTACGGGAATTCTGCGGCGGCAAGGGACTGGATGCCGCCCAAGCCTCCGCCAGCGCCTTGGGCGAAGCGGTCGAGCGGTATGCGGCGTTGTTCCAAGGCGATGAGCCGCGGAGCCGGACGACCGCGCGCGAATTGGGAGACGAAGCGATCGATCCGAACCGGTGCATGCTGTTCAGCGATATGCAGTACGCCGATCCCGAGGCGCGTGACCCGTTCCCCATTCCGCGCCCGTTCGACTCGGCGATGCCGCTCGACTGGACGCCGATCTGGTCACTCACGGCGGAGACGCGGCGGTACCTGCCCACGGCATTGGTCTACATGAATCATTCGGAACCGGCGGACCGCGCCGTCTGCTGTGCGGACTCGAACGGCAACGCCGCCGGCGCCACCTTGGAGGATGCCGTCCTTCAGGGATTGTTCGAATTGATCGAGCGCGACGCGGCCGCGATCTGGTGGTACAACCGACTGCAGCGTCCGGCGGTCGCCGTGGACGCACACGTTCCGCAGATGGACATCATTCGCGCAGGCTATCGGGCGCGCGGCCGGGACCTTTGGGTCCTCGACCTGACCGGCGATCTCGGCGTACCCACCTTCGCGGCGGTGAGCCGGCGGCTCGATCCGCCCGATGCGATCCTATTGGGGTTCGGCGCGCACCTCGACCCGCTGGTAGCGGCGTCCCGTGCGTTGTCCGAGGTCAGCCAGCTCCTGCTCACCGAGGAGGTGTGGCGGGATCAGCCGGCATCCGTCGCCGCACCGTTGCGCGCCTGGTTGGACGAAGCGACCGTTGCGGCACATCCCTACGTCGCACCAGCTCCGGGCGAGCCGGTGCCGCTGTCTCACCATGCCACCATTGCGGGCGACGACCTCGCGGCGGATATTCGCACCTGCCAGCGGCTGCTGGAAGCCCGTGGGTTGGAAGTGCTGGTGCTCGATCTGACGCGACCTGACATCGACGTGGCGGTCGCCAAAGTCATCGCGCCGGGTCTGCGCCACTTCCGCTCTCGGTTTGCCCCAGGCCGTTTGTACGACGTCCCAGTAGCCATGGGATGGATTGACCGGTGTCTCACGGAACCGGAACTGAATCCGATTCCGTTCTTTCTCTGATATCGTCGCGTTGGGCGGCGATCACGGCCTCATCGGAGGGTACCAATGGCGAACGAACAAGCCCGCAAAGAGCGGATCGCGAAGGTGGTCGTCAAAGCGTGGAAGGACGACACCTTCAAGCAGCAGCTCCTCAGTGACCCAGCAAGAGTGCTGGCGGATCACGACGTCGCCATGCCGGCCGGCGTGACGGTTCACGTGCACGAGGACACGGCGACTGACAAACACGTCGTGCTGCCCAAGAAACCCGACGAGCCGATTCTGGACAACGTGCACCACGGACGCGTCATTATGATGGAGACCATCTTTGGCGATTGCGACGACGCGCGCGCCTAGCGCGCGGGTGTCGGAAACGAGTCGGGCTCCTGCGCTTGCGCTCGCGTTGCGTGCGGCACAGCCCCGGCTCGATCCATCGCAGGTCGATTTCGCGGTCGCCACTCCCGGTGGCACCGTCATCTTTCCCGGTCTTCACGCGAGCGTACGCCAGGCGGTGGCGCTGCTGGATGACACAACCGCCACCCCGGACGAGTTAACCGCGTACGTACTCGACCGCGGCGGGTCGATGCAGCTGCCCTACTTGTACCACTGTCTCGATACCCTGCACCGCTTGGCCGCGTTGACCCACGTGCTGCGGGAGGGTGATCGGGAAATCGCCCGCGTGGTCGTGATGGTACCGCACAAAGGGCCAGACCTCCCGCCCGCGCCGCCCGTGGGCCCAGTCGTCCTGTCCCGGTTTGCGCTCATCCGCCGGGACGAAGGGGGACTCGTCGTCGAATCACCGCTCTCGTACGCGCGGATCACGCTGCACGACCCCGACGCGCTTACGGTGGTGGGGCGGCTGAGTCACGGCGGGACGATCAGCGAAATCGCCGCTGACGTCACGGGGCTTGCGGACGAAACGATCGGCGCCCTCGTCGCCTTGTTCCACGCGACCGGGATGAGCACGGCGCTCGACGGTGCCGGAGGCTCGGTCGAGGATGATGACATCGATCTTCGACAGTGGTCGCTCCCGGACCTGTTGTTCCACGCGCGCAGCCGCGCGGGGCGCCACGACGATGCATCGGGGGCGACCTATCCGCTGCGCGAGGTGGTCGCAGCACTACCGGCGGTGAAGCCCGCCATGTCCGCCACCGCGATTCCGCTCTACCAGCCCGACGTCGCAACCCTGGTGAAGCAGGACACGTCGTTCACCGATGTCATCGAACGGCGGAAATCGATTCGCCGCTACGGCCCGCGCCTCGTGACGGCACGCGAGGTTGGAGAGTTCCTGTATCGCGCCGCGCGCGTCCGCCGCCTGCGAGAGCCGAGTGGCGGGCTGTTGTACCCAGGCAGTTCGCGGCCATACCCCGGCGGCGGCGCCTGCTACGAGTTGGAGATCTATCCCGCCGTTCTGGCGTGTGACGGGCTCGACCCCGGACTCTACCACTACGATCCCCTGCACCATCAACTCGAAGTGATCGCGGGCGGCGCCGAGCATGTGGCCACGTTCTTCTCTGACCAATACCGCGAGGACGGCCCTCGCCAACTCCTGTTCGTGATTACGGCGCGGTTCAGGCGAATACGCTGGAAGTACGAGGCGATGGCGTATGCGGCGACACTGAAGAATGCCGGCGTGCTCCTGCACAACTTCTATCTGGTCGCCACCGCGATGGGGCTCGCGCCGTGCGCGGTGGGAGCCGGAAACGCCGATCACTTCGCGGACATCATCGGGACGGCGTACCATGCCGAGTCGTCGGTCGCCGAGTTCATGTTGGGCACCGTGCCCGAGCCCGCCTAACGCGGATCAGGGCGTGGCGTTGATCGCCTCGGCTGCACGCAGCCCGGAGTGAATCGCGCCCTGCATCCAACCCGGCTGCAAAGAGGTGTGATCCCCCGCGAAATGCAGACGGCCGTCGGCTTCCGCCCGCTGGCAAACGGTCACGCCGTCGATCACTTCACCGGGCCGATACCACGGGTACCCGCCACCGGCCCACGGGTCGTCGTGCCAGACCTTGCCGGTGCCCGCAAGGAAATGCTTCGAGGCGCCGGGATAGACCGACTCGAGCACATGCAGCACCGCGCCAACACGGTCCTCATCAGTCATCGCACCCAGGGTGCGGGCTCTGGGACCCGTGATGTAGCTATCCAAAATGCCTGCCTCGCCATCCTGGAACACTGTCGGCGATTCGACGAACATCGGCAGCCGGTCCGTCGCGATGACCGGCGGCGTTTGCTGTTGTTCCCAGAGCCTGGTGCGGAACTGCGTGAAGACGCGCGTCACGGCGGTGTATTCCATCCAGTTGATGAAATGCTGCTTTTCCGGCGAGAGGGGGACATTGAGCGTCATCCGCCGGAGGACCCCGAACGGAATCGTACACACCACATGGTCAGCCGTGAGCGATCCCGGGCCGGCAGGCGCCATGAATGAAACCCGCAATCGCCCACCGTCGAGGTCGATGCGTTCGACCGCCGTCAGATACCGAACGTGTCCCGCGAGTTCCTGCGAACGCGCGAAGGCAGCGGGCAAGCGGTCGTTCCCATCTTTGATCTTGAGCTGTCGGATCTTGGGAGAAGGCGGCGGTACCTTCTGACCGGTCCCGGCCGGCTGGTGCAGTAGGCGGTGGTGCCGGTGTGGCACCTTCCCGATCATCAACGCGAGGTCCCGCAGGATGAGCATGGCGGAAATCGAGTTGACCCCGTCTCCCCACGAATCGGGATAGCCCGCGCGCAGGATATCGATGGCGCAGGACGACGCCCCGCGGCGCCGCAGGAATTGCGCAAAGGTGAGGTCGTCGTACGCGCGCGCGGCCTTATTGGGCCATGAGGGATCGTACGGATTCGCGATCTCGGTCACCGCGGGCGTCACGTACTGGTGCCACAGGTCGCGAAAGCCGTGACCCGGTTCGTTGTCGGACAATCCGCACGGCCAGTCCGGCTCGGCGGCGTTGGGGTCGGTAATGGTCTTCCCACTCAACACGAACATCATACCCTGGACATCGAGGTCGACCGGCTGAAGCGGTAACTCGAATCGCCGCGCATAGTCGAGCGGGAGGTTGTGCTCCGTGGGGATTGCGAGCCCGCCGGCTTCGACGTACTGCCCGTCGGCAAACGGGTGCCGCAATGTCTCGATCCGCCCGCCGGGCCGCGCTCGCGCTTCGAGCACGGTGACCTTGTGGCCTGACCGGGTCAATTCATACGCCGCACTCAAACCCGCCAACCCAGCTCCCAACACCAGTACACGTTTCGGAACGCCGTTGCGCGGCATCGGCGCGTCCGGGATGTGCGGACCCGGCGACACGGTGGCGACCTTCGTGCGCTTGTTCCCGGACTGCGGTTTACGGGCCACGATCCTCGACGGGGCTGGGGGCCGGGACGCGAGTGTGCGCTCCCGTGTCGGAAGTGTGCGCCTCCGCGATAAACGTGTCCAGGCCTCCATCGAACCGCCATTGCCGGACCGCGCCGGACGCCAGAGCCTTTTTGACCACCCATGCCGCACCGACATCAGCCCTCCGTACGCGCCCGCCTCCTCGCGCGGAACCCCGTCGACGCCGTCGAGCACGAAGCCGGCAGCTCGACGTTACGCCGCGTCCCGGGCCGCTGGGACGTGACGGCCCTCGACGTGCGCCATCATTGGGGCGGGCATCCTCGTCGACGGGGTCGGCGATTGCCGGCGGGGCGAGCCACCTCGGCGCCGGCCCCGCCATCGTCATCTCGTTCCTGCTCACCGGCGTTGCATGCGGGTTCGCGGCCCTGTGTTACGGAGAGTTCGCCGCCATGGTACCTGTGGCCGGATCGGCATACACCTACGCGTATGCCGCGCTAGGCGAGCTGGTGGCGTGGATCATCGGGTCGGACCTCATCATCGAGTATGCGGTCGGTAACGTGGCGGTGGCCGTGTCGTGGTCGGGCCATTTCCACGAACTCCTGCGCACGTTCAGCCTCGAGCTGCCGGCGTGGCTCGTGACGGACTATCGCACCGCCGCCCAGGCGGGCGGCGCGCTGGCGGACGGCGCGTCTGACGCGAGTTGTTCGAATATGTGCTTGGTGAGGAGCCGTGCATCGCGAAGCACTGCTCGGGCTGGCCAACCTGGAGTACCGCCGCGGGCTATACGAGTCGGAACTGGCACAGGTAACCCGCGTGCTGCAACTCGACGCCTGCGACGCGGAGGCCAACTTCGTTGCCGGCAACCGCTTCCGCCAGGGAGTCGGCGGAGGCCTAGTCCTTGTCGATGGGACGCTGCTGGAAGAACCGCGCGATCCGCTCCACCTCACCACCAGGCGCCCAGATGACGAGCGCCTTCACCGGGTGGTCGGACGCCACTCGGTGGATGACCTCATCACCCGGACGGACAATGCCTACCATGCCGGGATCGAGGAGATGTGACTCGCCGTTGACGATGTGGTCGAGCTGGCCACTCAGGATATAGAAGATCTCGATCGCCGCGTGCACATGACCGCTGGTGGGAGCCGAACCGGCCGGGAACGTGATCTCGCCGATGTCCACCTCGGCCCCCCCCAGATTGGCCGCCTCCACCAGGACCTTGATCCGAAGGCCGGTGCCATGCTCCAGGATGCGGGTACCACGCGTCACCATCGCGTACGGGTCCTGCGCCGCGGCATGCCCTGGGCATGCCACGCACAGCGCCATGCCAACGGTGAGCGATGCAAAGCTCCGTGAGATGCGAGAGTGCCAATCCATGTCGTTGATCCCCGATGCGTTCGTTGACGGTCGTAACCGGTGAGGGGCGGGCCCCGATGTGGCAACGGGAACCGCAGGGTAGATTCTCTCCCGAACCCGGTTCGGCCGCAAGAACCTCGACCGCAATCCGCCATATGGCATTTCGCGCTACGCTCGTCCCGATCACGCCCGCCTTCACTTTCGCATCTTGTCGGTGACCCATGACGACCGATCGACGCACGCCGCCGCTCTGCATGGCCGCGCTCGCCCTGTTGGCTTCCTGCGCACCGGGAACCGGCGAACTACTCCGCGCGCCCGAGATTCCCAATGTCATCGACGGCGTCGTATTCGAGGCCGGCAACTGGGAGCCCCATCTTGCGGCGGGCGCTCAGGGCCGATCGTGGGGGAACCATCGCGCGGTCGTCGTGGTCGACCGTGTGGGCGACGACGCGGTGCTGGTCACGATCCCGTGGCGGCGCCACGATCGTAATCCAGCGTCCACGTCGCTCGTCGTCGTCGACGCCGCGTCCAATGAGCCGGTGACCAACGTGCTGCCGTTACGCGTGGAGCACCTGTCGGGCGACATCGCCTTCCGGCCGAACCCGGGATCGACGACGTACCACATCTACTACCTGCCGTGGGAATCCACCGGCGGCTACTACCCCCGCGTCACCTACCCGGCGTTCGTGTCCCGGGCGGACGCCGTCTGGGAACGGCGGGTGCGCGCCGCGGACCCGATGAGCCTGCCGCGCGCGCGTACCACCCACATCCAATCGCTGAACACCTTTCACCGTTTCTTCCCGATGGAGGTGATCGCGAGCGATTCCGAGTCCGCCTCCTTCATGCCGGCCGCTGAGGGTGGCTGGGCCGTCGTGCCCGAGCACCGCGACTATCCGGTGCGGATGCGGAACTTCCTGCCGCGGCATTGGACCGCCCGGGAACGGACGGCCGAGTTCGCCGGCAAAGCGCTCCGCGGGGAGTCCTTCACCTTCCAGCTCGCGTTGATCGCCGGCGTGGACTCGCTGAGACAGGTGCGCGTGGCGTTCGACGGTTTCCCGGCCGCGTTTGACGAGACGCTGACCTGCTTCAACTGCGGCGGCATCGACGAACAGGGCCGCCGGTTCGACACCGACGTCGCGGTGCCGGCCGGGACGGTGCAACCGCTCTGGATCGGGCTGGCCATACCCGAGGATCAGGCGCCGGGGTCGTACGATGGCAACGTCACGGTGTCGACGGCAAACCGAGGCAGCAAGTCGGTCCATGTCACCATCGACGTGCAGCCCGCCCGCGCGGTCGATCACGGATTCGCCACGCCCGAACTGATGACTCGGCTCGCCTGGCTGAACTCGACGGCGGGTACCGATCCCGATTTCATCATCGAGCCATTCGAGCCGGTGCGCGTCGACGGACATGCACTGTCCATCCTGGGGCGCACGGTGGCGCTGGGCCCATCCGGCCTGCCCGACCAGTTGCTCAGCTATTTCAGCCCGGAGATGACGCACCTCGTCGCAACGCCCCAGCCGGTGCTCGCCCGACCGCTCGATCTGGAGATCGTCGTCGCCGGCCACCGGGAGCGGTTGTCGCCTGGCGAACTCACGCTACGACAGGAAGCACGCGGTCGCGTCACGTGGTCCGGCGAAAGTCGATCCGACCAGGTAACTCTGCGGGTAGACGGGGCGCTGGAATACGACGGGATGCTGGACTATCACCTCACCATCCGGGCGTTGCGCGATCTCCAGGTCGACGACATCGCGCTCCCGGTCGTGCTCCAGCCGGCGGCGGCCGAGTACATGCTGGGACTTGGCTTGCGTGGCGGGAAGCGGCCGCCACGCATCGACTGGACGTGGACGGTCGAAAACCACCAGGAAGGGGTGTGGCTCGGCGGCGTCAACGCCGGTTTGCAGTACGTGTTGCGGGACGATGGCTACGCGCGACCGCTCAACACTAACTTCTATCAAAACCAACCGCTGCGCATGCCGGCATCGTGGTTCAACGACGGGCGCGGTGGCATTCGCATCGAGACGAGTCGCACCGCGGTCACCGCCCGCAACTACTCCGGCCCGCGGCACCTGGCCGCGGGGGACACGTTGCGGTTCAACATCCGGCTCCTGCTCACCCCCTTCAAACCGATCGACCCTCCAACACACTTCCGAACGCGCTTCGTGCACCGCTACGTGCCCGTCGATTCGGTCATCGCGTGGGGCGGCACGGTGGTCAACATCCACCATGCGAATGAGATCAACCCGTATATCAACTACCCGTTTTTCAATCTGGATCTGCAGACCGCCTATATCGAGGAAGCGCATGCAAAGGGGATCAAGGTCAAGCTCTACTATACGATCCGCGAGCTGACCTACCGTGCACACGAGTTGTTCGCGCTGCGCAGCCTCGGCGATGAGATCCTGAACGACGGCGACGCCGGCGGCCACTCATGGATGCAGGAACACCTCGAGTCCAACTATCACTCGGCGTGGCATGCCTGGGGCGTCGACGACGCCGCGATGCTCGACAAGGGCACGTCACGCTGGACCAACTACTATGTCGCGGGACTCGCCTGGCTGGCCGAGAATCAGTACATCGACGGACTGTACCTCGATGACATCGCCTTCAGCCGCGAGACGGTGAAACGGATGGTCTCCGTACTCCACGCCCATCGCGACACCGTCATCATCGATTTACACTCGGCCAATCAATTCAATCCGCGCGATGGCCACATCAATAGCGCCTTGTTGTACATGGAGCACTTTCCGTACATCTCGCGGCTCTGGTTCGGCGAGTATTTCGAGTATGACCGGGATGAGGACTACTGGTTCACCGAGGTATCCGGACTCCCGTTCGGCCTGATGGGGGAGATGTTGCAGGATGGCGGGCATCCCTACCGCGGCCTGCTGTACGGCATGACGACGCGCTTCTGGGGCGACATCGATCCCCGTCCCGTCTGGCGCATGATCAACGACTTCGGGATTGAACAGAGCCGCATGCTGGGGTACTGGCTGGACGACGCGCCGGTTACCACCGAACACCCGCGGGTGTTCGCGACCGCCTACATTCGCCCTGACGGTGTACTCATCGCTCTAGCATCGTGGTCGGCCCAAAACGAGACCGTCAACCTCACGGTCGATTGGCCCACGTTGGGATTGGCGCCGGGCGCGCGGGCCGTCACGCCGGCGGTCGAGGGACTCCAGCGAGCCGGTGAGATCGACCTGTCGCGCGTGCGGGTGCCGGCCAATCAGGGATTGTTCGTGATCGTGTCGCGGGGGGGATCGTAGATTGCAGATTGCAGATTGGGGATTGCAGATTGGGGGACAAACTCTCCAATCCCAAATTTGCAATCTGCAATCTGCAATCTGCAATCTGCAATCTGCAATCAGAAATGCATCCCCGCTTGCACTTTGAGCGACCACTCCGTGTCGCCGGAGGCCGGGGACCAGATATCCACGTTCGCCGCGATCTTGTTGCGGCCGACGATGTGCGCCACGAATCCCGGGGTCAACAACCACCCGGCATCCCCGGGCGTCGCACGGTCCGGATCGCCCCAACTCACGCGGAAGAGCGGCTCGATGCCGGAGAGATACCCGCCGGCCGTCAGCGGGAGCTTGTAGGTCACGATACCCTGCGTCGTGACGAACCGTGTCGGATCGGTTGCCACCAGGTTGAGCCAGTTGTCGCCCGTGGTCAGTCCGGCCTGCACGTGGAGCCCCTCGTTGAAGTTCCCGTACTCCACGTCTCCGCCGAACGCCACGGCGTACTCGTCACCGGTCGCCGGGTTGGTAAAGTCGTGTGCCCCGGCGTTCGCGGCGACACGCAACCCGCGCAGCGGCACCACCGCCACGCGCCCCGAGAACGAACGGGAACCATTCTCGTCCTCGCGATTCGCTCCGGTACCGTTCGTGACCGACACGGCATACTCCAGCTGTCCCCCGTTGAATCGGCCGTCGGCCATCACCCCGATGTCGCGGTCGGAGAAGCCGAGTTTTTCCGTGAACCGGCTGTAGGCACACAACCCACCCGGACCGGCACACGTGTCCACGCCGTTGACACCGCCCGCGCGCTCCACGACCAGGATCTGCGTCGAGCTGGTCAGCTCGAACACGTCGAACGGACGCTTGAACTGACCGAACGTCGTCCGCAATGCCGGGGAGAATCTCAACTGCATATAGGCGTCTTTCAACGCCAGGCGCCCTTCGCCGAAGTCCGGCTGGACCTTTCCGTGCACCAGATCGCTGACCACAATCTCCGCGGTCAGGCGGGCGCGACGAATCAGGAACTCGGATGCCCGCTCGCCGGACACCGAGGTCGAGTTGAATTGCGTTTGCAGGCGCCCGGTCAGCGTGATTTCCAGGGCACGCGACTTGAGTTCCACCTGGGCGGCCGCTACCCGCGCGACGCCCGCCGAGGCGAGCACGACGACGCCGGCCACGAGGCTGAGCCGGTGCTTGATGGGACGGGTCACGTACGTGTACTCCGCGATGAACGATGGGTTGAGTTCGATCAGGAACGGTCCTCGGGACGGCCTTCCGCACCATGTTTGATCGTCTTCCCCTCCACCAGGAAGACGACATCTTCCGCGACGTTCGTGGCAAGATCCGCAACACGCTCGAGGTTGCGGCTCACGAGAAACAGCTCCATTGCCGCGCCGATCACATGCGGATCTTCCGCCATGTGCGTGATCAGGATGCGGAACATCGAGCGGTGCAACGCGTCGACCTTGTCATCACGTCGGCACACATCGCGCCCTGCCGTCGCGTCTCCACGCACGAACGCGTCGATGGCGTCCGCGAGCATCTGCCGGGCCAGCCGGCTCATCTCCACGAGTTCCGGCTCGGGCGCGATCACACGGGCTTGCGGCAAGCGCCTGGCACACTCGGCGATGTTCACCGCATGATCGCCCACGCGCTCCAGATCGTTGGAGATTTTAAGCATCGCCAGAATCAACCGCAGGTCACGCGCCATCGGCTGCTGGAGCGCGATCAGGTTCGTGACCGTCTCTTCGACTTCCACCTCCATATCATCGATGCCGTGGTCTTCTGCGATCACGCGCTCGGCGGCGGCGGCGTCGCGATCCAACAGGCTGTTCACCGCCCGATCGAGCGCGTTCTGGACCCGGCTGCACATCTGGAGGACCCGGTCCTTGAGTTGCGCGAGTTCTTCGTGGAAATGCCGCGGGGCGGGATTGGTCAACCGAATCTCCCTGTGACGTAGGCCTCGGTCCGCTTTTCACGTGGCCGGCTGAACAGCTCCTCGGAGTCAGCGACCTCCACGAGTTCACCGAGATAGAAGAACGCCGTGCGATCCGCGATGCGGGCGGCCTGGTGGAGGTTGTGTGTCACAATAACGATGGGGACGTCGCTTTTCAATTCGAGCAGCAGCTCTTCGATGCGTTGGGTGGCGACGGGATCCAGCGCCGAACACGGCTCGTCGAGCAGGAGCATCTCGGGTTCGTTCGCCAATGCGCGGGCGATGCACAGGCGCTGTTGCTGCCCGCCGGACAGTCCCGTGCCGGCCTCGTGGAGCCGATCCGCGACCTCATTCCAGAGCGCCGCCCGCTTGAGCGCCGTCTCGACTCGATCCGCCAACTCGCGGCCCGAGCCGGCACCGTTCAAGCGCGGCCCAAAGGCCACGTTGTCGAACACGGACTTTGGAAAGGGATTCGGTGTCTGAAAGACCATACCAACGCGGCGCCGCAGTTCTACCACGTCGGTGTCGGAGTCGTAGACGGATTGACCGCGCAACAGGATGTCCCCTGTATGCCGCACGCCTGGAAGCAACTCGTTCATCCGATTGATCGAACGAAGCAAGGTGCTCTTGCCGCACCCGGACGGTCCGATGAACGCGGTGATCTGACCGGCGGCCGCGGTGACGGCAACGTTCGTGAGCGCCGGCACGTCGCCATACCAGAAATGGAAGCCCTGGATCGACAGTTCCGACATCATCCAAACCGTCCCGTAATATACGCCTCGGTACGCTCCTCGCTGGGCGCCGTGAACATTCTCGCGGTGACATCCGTTTCTATCAGATCACCCAGGTAGAAGAACGCGGTGCGATCGGACACGCGCGCCGCCTGCTGCATGTTGTGTGTCACGATCACAACCGTGTACTGCCGTTTGAGTTCCTGCAGCAACTCCTCCACCGCCTGCGTCGCAAGGGGATCCAATGCGGACGTGGGTTCGTCGAGCAACACCACGTCTGGCTGCGGTGCGATGGCTCGCGCCAGGCACAGTCGCTGCTGCTGCCCACCCGACAGGGAAAGCGGGCTCTCGTGCAGCCGATCCTTGACCTCGTCCCACAACGCCGCACCGCGGAGCGCGCGTTCCAACACGGCCGCGGTGTCGCTCCGGGACCGGCGTCCGTTCACCCGCAATCCGGCCGTGACGTTCCCCGCGATACTCATGGTCGGAAAGGGATTGGGCCGCTGAAACACCATGCCGACGCGCTTCCGGACGGCGACCGCATCCACGTGGGACGCGTAGATATCCTCGCCGTCCAGCAGCACGCCGCCCCGCACGGTTCCGCCCACGAGCTCGTGCAGGCGATTGAGACAGCGGAGGAATGTGCTTTTGCCGCACCCGGACGGGCCAATGATCGCCGTCACCGTGTTCGGTGGAAACGACAGCGACACGTCTTTGACGGCAGGCGTCGAGCCGAAATAGGCCCACAAGCCGTCGGTCCGGAGGCGAGGCGTTTCAGCGGGCACGGAAGCGGGATCGGGTGGCGAGACGCGCGCTGATGCTGAACAGGAGAACGATGGCCATGAGGACGAGGGCCGCGCCCCAGGCGAGGCGATGCCATTCCTCGAACGGACCGGTGGCATACACATAGATCTGCAACGAGAGCGTCTGCATCGGCTGCATGATGTTGGTTCGGAAATTGAGGTTCCCCAGCGCGGTGAACAGCAATGGGGCGGTCTCGCCGGCGATGCGTGCGACCGCCACCAGGGCTCCGGTCACGATCCCGGGCCAGGCGGAGCGCACCATCACCGTCAGCGCGGCGCGCCAGCGCGGATAGCCGAGCGCCAGCGCCGCCTCCCGCAGGGAACCGGGCACCAGTCGGACCATCTCCTCGGTCGTCCGCGTCACCATCGGGATCGTCAGCACCGACAGGGCGATGCCGCCCGACAGCGCGGAAAAATGCCCCATCGGTCGCACGATCCACGTCCACACGAATATCCCCACGATCACCGAAGGCGTTCCCGTGAGCACATCGGCCAGAAACCGGACCGTCATCGCCAGCTTCCCCTTGCCGTATTCCGCGAGGTAGATGCCGGCACCAATCCCGATCGGCAACCCGATGAGGCTCCCAAGCCCGACGACGATCAGCGTGCCCACGATCGCGTTGGCCACCCCCCCTCCCGTCGATCCGGCGGGCACGGGGTTCTTGACGAAGAAGTCCCAGTTGATGCTCGACGCGCCTTTGGCGACGAGGTCGCCGAAGATCGCGAACAACGGCAAGAGCGCGAAGGCCGCGGCGGCGACCGTGGCCGCGGTCATGACGCGAGAGGTCAGGCGCCGGCGAGGCACCGGCATCAGACCGCCCGGCTCCCGATGGCGCTCTCGCGCGCCACGCGCCAAACGAGCAGGCGCGCGGCCGCGTTCACGGCCAGCGTGACCGCAAACAGCACGAGCCCGACTTCAAACAAAGCCGCGCGCTGCATGCCGGCGGCCTCATTGAATTCGTTGGCGATCAACGCCGCCATGGTATAGCCGGGGTCAAGGAGCGAAAGGCTCATATCGTGGCGGTTGCCGATCACCATCACCACCGCCATCGTCTCGCCCAGGGCCCGGCCGAGCCCCAACGCGACCGCCCCGGTGATGCCGGGCCGCGCAAATGGCAACACCGCGCCCCACACCGCTTCCCACCGCGTCGCGCCGAGCGCGAGCGCCGCGTCACGTTGCGCGGTGGGAACCGCGAGCAACACCTCGCGACTCACCGAAGCGATGTACGGCAGGACCATGATGGCCAGGATGAGCGCGCCGGCGAGCATCGAATTGCCGAAGAACGTCCCGGAAAAGAACGGGGTCCAACCAAGCACCGCCTGCAGCGGCGGCACGGCGTACGCCTTGAGCAGTGGAATGAGCACGAAGACGCCCCAAAGACCGTAGACCACGCTCGGGATCGCGGCGAGCAGCTCGACCAACGTCGCCACCGGACGGCGTATCTTGCCGGGCGCGAATTCGGTCAGGAAGATGGCGGTCCCAACGGCCAGGGGGACCGCCAACAGCAACGCCAGCAACGAACAGAACAGCGTCCCGAAGATCATCGGGGCGGCACCGTATACCCCGGCGACCGGATCCCACGTCGAACGATAGAGAAACGCGAACCCAAACTCGCGGATGGCGGGCCACGCCGTGTAGGTGAGCTGCGCCACGATCGCAAGCAAGAGGAACGGCACGGCCAACGCACACGATGTCAGCACGGTCCGAAAGACAACGTCGCCCCGACCTGCGGCGGATCGGGGCGATTGCGGTTGTGGCGCTGCGCCGCTCACCGTGACCCGTCAGCCACCGGCGGGGCCGGTCCAGACCGGCGCGCCACCGACGGTGACCGTCCGAAGTCGCGCTTCGATCCAAGGACGAAGCTGCTCCGGCAACGGAGCGTATCCGAGTGCCGCCGCGGCGCCCTGCCCGTCGTTGAGTGCCCACCTGACGAAATGCACGAGGTCACCCGCCTTCGTCGAGTCGTCGTACTCCCGACGCAGCAGCAGCCATGTGAAGGACGCGATGGGGAAGCTACGATCACCACCCGCGTTGGTGAGGGACACGCGGAAATCCGTGTCCGGCCCCATCGACTCCATCGCTCCGGCAGCGGCGGCCGTCACCGTGGACAGGTCCGGGGTCACGAAGTTCCCGGCGCGGTTGCGCACGGCGCCCAAGGGCATGTTGTTGATGAGGGCGTAGCCCAACTCGACGTAGCCGATGGCGCCGTTCGTCTGCCGCACCGTCGCCGCAACGCCCTCGTTCCCCCTGCCGCCAAGCCCGACCGGCCAGTTCACCGCTTTGCCGGTCCCGGCCCGCTCCGCCCAAGTCGGGCTGATCTTGGTGAGGTACTCCGTAAGGATGTAGGTCGTACCCGACCCGTCCGAGCGATGCACCACCACAATGTCCTGGGCCGGAAGCGCTACCCCCGGATTGGCCGACCGCAGCCGCACGTCATCCCAACGGGTGATCTCACCCAGATAGATCCCGGCAAGTGCCTCAGGCGTGAATTGTAGCGTGACCGTCACGCCGGGCAGGTTGAACGTCGGGACGACAGCACCAAGCACGGTGGGGATGTGCAACACGTTCCCGTTCACCGCGCCGATTTCCCCGTCGTTCATCGGTGCGTCGCTGGCACCGAAGTCCACCGTCCCGTCGGTGAACTGGGCAATCCCGCCGCCCGAACCGATCGACTGGTAGTTCAACTCCACACCCGGGGTCACGCCGTTGTAGTCGCTGACCCACTTCTGGTAGATGATGTTGGGAAATGTGGCGCCGGCCCCGTTCAGGAGGGTGACGCTGTCCCCGCCACATGCCGCGAGCGCGAAGCCAGCCAGGGCGGAAAACACTCGAACGCGTCGCATGCTCTTGCTTCCTATTTGCGAGTGGAAAACTCACGGACGATAGTCCCCATAGTTGACGATCTCGTCACGGATCTGTAACAACGACGTAACTGCGGCCGCCCACCGGTCGGCTAACCTGTTGATTCGCTGGCAATTGCGTTGGATGGGCGGGCAGGGGCGGTGTCAGGACACCTTGTTAGCGAGACTCACGAACTTGAACCGGCCGCCCCGCTCAAGCACCGGACCGAACAGCCGCTCCGCCAGCGTATCGGCCGGTCCCTGGACTCGCTGCACCACACACAGCGGCCAGAGCCGATTGGCCCCCAGCATGCGAGGCGCTTCGGGACAGGCGTACCCCACATATCCCAGCGGCCGGGAGCCGCGTTCCACCAGGGCCGCGGCGAGTCCACGCCAGCTCGCGCCGTCGATCAGGAACCACATGAGACCCGGACCGAGTTCATATGGTGGCCGCGACTCCGGGACGGTTGGGTAATACAGGAAGGCGAACTCTTCCTTGGTGATCGTCAGAGCGTGAAGTCCAGCCGTGTCTCCCAGCTCGAGCAACGTCACAAACCGCCCGATCAGTCCGTCGAGCGTCTTCGCACCGCCGGTGAGCTCGGCGGGCGCTTCGAGGTCTTTCCGGAAACGCGCGAGCGCCGTGTCGACGGGAACCGCGCTGTCGACCACCTGGGCCGTCCGCTGCCCGTGGGTCGGGCGACTGCCCGCACCACATCCCGCCGCGCTCAGTCCCGCGAGCAGGAGACCGCCGACGCAGGCGGTTTTGCCTTTGAGGCGCTGCACCGCGTTCACGCTCGATGCTCCTCGTGCCGGACGGCCGGCGCCTTGGGGGCGCCAGCCGCCACGGTCCAATTGGTGAGCACGACTAGTTGATGAGGTACGTGGACCAGCCGGCCCACCAGGGCGTCGCCGCGGACGGATCGGCAGCGCCGGCGTAGGTCGTGGTCGCCATCGTGCCGCCGAAGAAGTTGGCGGCCCGCGCCGCGGGCAGCGCGATCGCACCCGCGCCGAGCGCCACGGCACCCGGCGACGCAGGCGTGAAGTCCAGGCTCGCGGCGTTCAGGCTGGTGAAGATCTCCGCCGCCGCCATGGCGGACTCGATGTGGTTCGACCCGGCCCAGCTTGCCGCCTTGCAGAAGTCGTTGCTGCCGTTGGCGGCGGGGTCAGCGTAGTTTCCGCCCGTATTGTCGGCGAAGATGATGTTGTTCAGGTTGAGCGAGTCACGCAGCCTGAGGGAATCGGTCCACGCGTCGCGCATCTGGCAGGCGACACCCTTGAAGCGCGCCACGACGCCGTTGCTGAGGAGACCGGCGGTGCCACGCCGCAGGACCATCCCGCGGCCGTCGTCCGGAAAGCCGCTCAGGTCCCCCGTACCGACGAGCGTGAAGTTGGCGATCGTCGGGTTGGAGTACGGCGTGCTGGCCGAATTGTCCGTGAGCGTGCAACCGGCAAGACCCGGTTCGCACCCATCGCCCTCGAAGCCGCGCGGGTCCGACGAGAAGGACCCGGCTCCCGGCGCCGGCACCAGACGCTGGCTTTGGAAGCCGATGATGAACTGCAGCTTGCCCCTGAACCCTTCGGACCAGTCGAAATGATCATCACCCGACTCGAACGAAATCAGGTACCGTCCCTGCGCGGCCCCACCCCAGAACTCGAAGGAGTCATCGAGGCCGCTCATCGACTGGACGTACTCGAATCGCGTCCCGCTGCCGGTGGCGTACGCCGAGATGGAGTTCAATTCCTGTCCACCGCCGGCGGAGACGTCGAAACCGGCGAACTCGACCCGCACGTACCGCAGCGTTCCGCTGCCGTCCGCGTCGTCGTTCCCGCCGGAGTAGTCCTCCGGCGTGGGGCCTTCGGTATTGATCGGTCCACCCGTCCGGTTGATGCGGCCTCGGCCGATGAGGATGAGCCCGCCCCAGTCTCCGGGTGCCCGCGAACCAACCGGCTTGGCCGACGTGAAGACGATCGGTTCCGCGGCGGTGCCGACAGCCTCGATCTTCGCCCCGCGCAGGATCCACAGGGAGCTGCCCGGTGTACTCGGGTCCCCGACGATCCTGGTTCCCGGCTCGATCGTCAGCGTCGCACCGTTCTGCACCTTCACGAACCCGCTCAGCGTGTACAGGGAATCCGCCATCAACGTGCGGTCCGCCGTGATATTTCCGGTGAGTGTGGCGGCGGCCACGCCGGTCGCGATCGTCGCCGCCGCGGTGTAGTCGCTCGTGAGGCCCCCGGCAACGGCCGCGACGCGGTAGCTGTAGGACACGCCCGCGGTCAGGCCGGTGTCATCGTAGGTGGTGTCGGTGAGATCCCCGGCCCCGATCTGGTCGAACACACCGGGATCGTCGGCCGCGGCGCGCTCGAGCCGATAGCCCTCGACGCCCGTGACGCTGTTCCACGTGATCCGAACGGATGTCAGCGTCAATTGTGCCACCTGGAGTCCGGCGGGCGTATCGGGCGTTTCCGGTTCCGTAACCGAGTCGCCGCAGGCGGCGCCGGAGACGACGATGGCGATTGCCAGCATTGCCCGACGCCCAACTGGGTTGAACATGTTTCCTCCGAATAGGTGTCGCGGGTGATGGGACATCACAGGCTCCAGGTGATGCCGGCGGAGAACACCCGACCGGTGGTATACCGATGCCGGATGACACTCCCCTGCATGATTTCGTGTGGGGCGTTCAGGAGATTCTTGGCGTCGAGCTTGAATCCCACCGGCTGCGTGGCTTGCCAGCGGAGGGAGTAGTCGATGAGGTGTCGCTCGCGCTCGATCGCGTCGGGCCGCGGCTCGACACCAGCCTCCGTAATCCGGGGGCCGACGACGTTGTAAAGCAGGGTCGAGGTCAGGCTGCCACCCCAACTCGCGTATTCCAGTCCCGCGTTGATCACGTATTCCGACTGGCCCACCATGGGACGGTTCGCGTTGGTGAGCGCCGTTCCCTCACCCGGCTCGATGTCGCTCTGCATCACCATGACGTTGCCGAACGTGGTGAACGGCGTCAGCGAAGTCGCGAGCATGCCGAGGGAGCGGCGGACCTCGAATTCCACGCCATAGTTGCGCGCCGATTTGGCGTTGATGTACGTGAGTCCTTCCTTGCCCGTCAGCGCCAGCAGGACCCGCTCGATCGGGTCGTCGAAATGCTTGGCAAACAGCGAGACGCTCAGCACCTCGCCCGGTGTCGGGAAGAACTCCCAGCGGAGGTCTGCGTTCTGAATCAGCGAGCGCCGCAGGCTCGGGTTTCCAAAGACGAACAGGCCGCCGAGGACGTCGAACGAGCTCGTATTGGCAAGTTCCCGATATTCAGGGCGGGCCACGGTTTGGGTCGCCGAGAGCCGGAGATTCGACCGGGACGACAGGGCGAGCGTTACGCCGAGCGACGGCAGGATATCCGTGTTGTCCAGCCGCGCCGTATCCGGCGTCCCCTGGGGCGTAAGGCTGTTGACCAGCATGTCGGCCTGCTCGACGCGCACCCCGGCAATGACCCGCAGGCGGGCAACGAGCGGGAGCTCCAACTGCACGAATCCGGCGAGGTTGCGATCGGTCGCGTCATACTGACCGCCGAGCACGTTCGGTTGCAGCAGCAGCTGGCCGCCCGACGCGAAGGGGCCGTCGAAGATTCCCTCGGGCGCCAAACCGCGTTGCTCGCGATCGAGACCGAGGTTCACGATGTCGTAGGCGCGGCTGTCCGCGTCGCGCGACACGGCGCGATATGCCCCACCCACCTTGAGGGCGAAGTCCCCGCCGGCGTCGCCGAGCGCGAACCGAATGCTGGTGCCGGTCTCATGGCTGGTTTCAGCGAGGTTGCTGAAGGTTCGTGTCGCCGAACGAGGGCCCCCCCACCAGCGAACCCCCACCAGCGAATCGCCGTTCTCCATCCGCTCCGCTTCATAGACGAGATCGGACCGGTCGGGCTCGTCACGCGCCACGCGAGACACGCTGCCGCTCCACTCCCAGCGGTGCCGCGACGCCAGCAGATGCTCCCCCCGCAGCTGGTGCGAACGCACGGAGCGCTCGACGTACGTCAGCCGCGTGATGTCGAACTCGGTGCCGAATTCCTCGTTGGTCCCGCCGAGCCGCGTTGCCTCATTGTCGGCGCGGCGATTGTACGTGTTATAGAGCGAAATCTTGGTGGCGGGGCCGAGGCGGGTGCTGAGGTTGAGCAGGCCGCCCCAGAGCACTTCGGTCGTTCCGGTTGACCCGAAGTACTCGTTGAGGGGCTCGTCTCCGGACGTCACCGCGGTGGCCTTCCGCTCGTTTTCGCGTACGCCTTGCGAATACGAGTATGTCAGGCTGCCGATATAGCCGATCGGCTGGCCGACCACGGGATCCTGGCCGCCAAAGGAGAGCGAGAACGACGCGGGCAGCGCGCCGGTGCCAATCTCCGCCGACCAGACGTTGCGAAACGAGCCGATGAGTTGGCCGACATCCTGCCGCGGGACGCCCTGGAGGTTCCCGGCCTCGCGTATGTTCCCGGGCAACGCGCGTTCCGCGGCGCCGAACGCGAGCCAGTCGTTCGCGGCCGCGGGTGCCGTCGCGAGATGGCGGCCGGTCACCGCGTCGTTGAATCCGGTCGACAGCGAAAAGCGGAACACGTGGTGCGACGGGAACTCGCGGGTGCGCAGATTCACCTGGGCGCCCGCGAAATCACCCGCCTGGTCCGCGCTGAACGTTTTCGAGGTGGTCACCGCTTCGAGCAGGCCGGCAGGAATGAGGTCGAGTGACACCACACGCCGATCAGGATCGGCGCTCGGGATGCGGGACCCGTTGAGCGCGGTGGTCGAATAGCGTTCGCCGAGTCCGCGGATCAACACGTACTTCCCGCCCTCGACCGTGACGCCGCTGACCCGCTGCATCGCCTGGCCGGCGTCGGAATCGGGACTCCGCTCAATCTGCTCGGCGCTCAGGGCATTCACGATCCCCGACGCGTTGCGTTGCTCGTCGAGGGCGCGCGATACCGTCCCCCGCTCGACCGTGGCGGTCACGATGATCGCCTCGACGTTGAACGTCGCGGGCACGAGCGCGACGTCGAGTACGGTCGTCTCACCCGGCGCGATGCCGACCTGGGTCACCGTCTTGAAGCTGTACCCGATGCGCCGGACCTCGATCACGACCGGGCCTACCGGAACATCGGACAGGACGAACCGACCATCGAGATCGGTCTGGACCGTGACGTTGGTGGCCACCAGACGCACTTCCACCTCGCCGATCGGCCGGCCGGTCCGCTCATCGACCACCTGCCCGGTGATACGGCCCGTGGCGGTCATCTGGGCGTGCGCTCCCATCGGGACCACGCCGAGTGCGACCAGCCACGCCATCGTACGGAGAACCGTTCGCGACATCCCTCGTCCTTGCGTTCGTCGTGTCCCAACGTGAGCCGCGCAGCCTGGGCGACTGCGGCTCGGCGAGCATGGATAGTCGGGGAGGAACGTCACGGTCCCGTGACGATCGGCGCGGCTATCGCGTAACGAGTTGGTCTGCGGTCGGTGTGCTCGGTCGAGCAACCGGCGAGCGTGCCGTAGAGTGTGCGGGGTTGTGCGGGCGACTAGGGGGCCCGGAGCGTGAACCGCACCTTTGTCCCCACGCCGAGCGTACTGTCCAACTCGACGCGCCCGCCGTGGGCCTCGACGAGGTGACGCACGATCGAGAGACCCAGCCCCGTCCCCCCCTGGTCACGAGACCGTGCCGGATCGACCCGATAGAACCGTTCGAACACGCGTCCGATCTGGTCACCGGGAATACCTCCCCCGGTGTCCTCGACAGCGATCGCAACGTTGTCACCAAGCACCGTACCGGTGACGTCGATCCGGCCGCCGGCCGGCGTATGGCGCAGCGCGTTGTCGAACAGGTTCGTGAAGATCTGCTGGAGGCCATCGGGGTCAGCGCGAACGCGGGCGGCCGGCGCGTCGACCGCGAACGCGACGCCCGCCGCCGCGGCGCGCTCCGCGAACGGAGCCCAGGCCGCCGCGGCGACCTGGGGCACGTCAAGCGGCTCCGGTTGCGGCCGCCAGACACCGGATTCCAGCTTGCTCAGATCGAGCAGATCGTCCACCAACCCGCGCATCCGGCTCGCGTTCGCCAGAATCACCTCGGCGAATTGGCGCGCCGTCTTCGCATCCGGAGGTTCCCCCGCGAGGGTCTCGGCGTAACCGGCGATGCTGGTGAGCGGCGTTTTCAGTTCGTGCGACACGTTGGCCACGAAGTCACGGCGCACCGCTTCGAGCCGACGGACATCGGTGATGTCGTGCAGGCACACGACGGCGCCGCCGGTCGGGAGGGGGCGAGCGGTCACCAGCACATTGCGCCCATCGAGCACGATCTCGCGGCCCATCACCGGCTGACCGCGCATGACGTCATCCACGATCGTGCGGGCTTCGACGTCGCGGAACAACGCGCGCAGGTTGGGCAGCACCTCGCCGTCCTCATACTGAAATAGCCGCCGGGTGGCCGTATTGCACACGACGACGTGCCCGCCCGCATCGGCCGCGATCACCCCTTCCACCATCGATTCGATCAGGGTGGCCATCTCCTGTCGCCCGCGCTCGAGATCGGCCAGCTGGCGCGCCAGATGGTCCTGCATGCTGCGCAACGCGCGCACCAACTGCCGGATCTCCGGAGCGGTCGACACCGGATAGGTGGGCGCAACGCCCACCTCGATCGCCTGGGCGGCACCGGCGAGCCGCCCCAACGGGCGGGCGATCGCGCGCCCGCCCAGCATCGCCAGCGCCGCACCAAAGGCGAGCGCGAGGAACGCCCCGAGCAGCATCGTCCACTGCACCTCCTCGACCGCGGCCGCGATCTGCGCCGTCGGCGCTGAAATACGGACGACCCCGGGCCAATGCCGCACGGCGACTTTGAGTTCTTCTCGGTTGGTCGACTGGGAAACGCGCCTCGCATGTCCGACGCCGGCTCCCATGGCGGCCACTACCTCCGGACGCGTCGCGTGGCTGTCAAGCAGCGCCACGCTGGCGGAGTCGAAGTCCGAATCGCCCAGGACCCGACCCGTCGAGTCGATGATCGTCACCCGGCGCCCAATCATCGTCCCGAAGCGGTGCGCGGCTTCCTGCAGGGCCGCCGGATCATCGGGCATGGCGGCGCCCAATAACTCGCTGTCGCGCCGAATCTCGTCCACCAGGTTCGCTTCGAGCCCTGCCCGAACCCAACGCTCGGCGGCGATCGCCGATCCGATGACCGCAACCGCCAGGATGGCGATGATCGACAGCAGGATCCGCAGACCGAAGTTCATCGCGTGCGGGTCCGGGACTCCTCCGGGGCACGGAGGCGGTATCCGAAGCCGCGCACCGTCTCCAGCACGCCGGCCGCCGCACCGATCTTGGCACGCAGTCGCTGGACGTGCATGTCCACCGTCCGCGTCTGGATGTCGGGATGCGCGTCCCAAACCGCCTGGAGCAGCTGCGTGCGCGACTGTACCCGCCCCCGCCGCTCGGCCAGCGTCACGAGCAGCTTGTACTCGGTGGCGGTCAGGTCGACCGGGTCACCGCCGACCGTCACGGCGTGCGCTGACTGATCGATCACAAGAGACCCGATCATGATTCGCGCGCCTTTTGACACCGATGGTTTGGTCAGACGCCGCAGAATAGCGGCCACACGGAGCACCAGCTCCTGCGGCGAAAAGGGCTTCACGAGATAGTCGTCCGCGCCAAGCGCCAGGCCCTCGATCCGATCCGGCTCGTCCTTGCGGGCGGTCAGGAGGATCACGCCCACGTCGCAGGTCTCGCCGTGACCCCGCAACGCCTTCAAGACGTCGAACCCCGAGAGCCCCGGCAACATGAGATCGAGCACGACGAGATCCGGCGGTTCCCGCTGCGCCGCCTTGAGCGCCTCGGGACCATCGGCGGCCGTCGTGACCCGGTATCCGGCTTTCGCGAGATGGTACGCGACCAACGCCCTGATATCCGGCTCGTCATCGACGACAAGCACATGGTAGTTCATGGTGGCGAACTTATCACGGCGGGCATGCAAATGCATCGGCCGGGACGCCGCTGTCGGGCAAAACCGGGCAAAGCGTTACGCGTTCGTGACGACAGGTCAAAGGCCCGCGCCGCTTGTTCACGCTTCCCGCTCCGGCTAGGATTGACCCGAGCCGGAGCGCGCCCGTGTTCGACGCCTTCCCCATCTGGTTGATTGCCTGCCTGATCTTCTCGCTCAGGGTGGTGGACGTTTCCCTCGGGACGATCCGCACCCTATCGGTGGTGGGCGGTCACATCCGGATCTCCGTCCTGCTCGGCATCATCGAGGTGTCGGTCTGGGTCCTCGCGATCTCGCAGGTCGTGCAGAGCGTCTCGACCCACCCGTGGCTCGTGCTCGCCTATTCGGGAGGGTTCGGGACGGGAAGCGCGGTGGGCATCCTGCTCGAGCGACGACTCGCGATCGGGACGTGCGTCGTGCGGATCATTTCCCGACAGGACCCCGCCGGATTGGAGACCGCGCTGCGGCCGCTCGCCACCGGGCTGACCACGTTCATCGGCTCGGCCGAGGACGGCCACCGCACGCTGCTGTACCTGAGTTGCCGGCGACGGGACCTGCCGCAACTCCTGAGACGCGCGCGGGCGGTGGACCCGGCGCTGTTCTACGTGGTGGAGCGCTTCAGTCAGATCGGTGGGTCGCTCGGCGTCCTCCCCCATGAAACGGGGTGGCGCACGCTCGTCAAGATGAAATGAACGCTATGTTACGCGACATGCCGAATCATCTCGCTATCGCCATGCCGCCCCAGCCGACCGACAGCGCCTGCGGTCCGAGCTGCCTGCACGCCGTCTATCATTATTATGGGGACCCGATCACGCTCGACGAGGTCATGGAGGAAGTCGAACCCCTGTCGGGTGGCGGCACGCTCGCGGTGCTGCTCGGCTGTCACGCGTTACGCCGCGGCTACCACGCCACGATCTACACCTACAACCTCCACCTCTTCGATCCGACCTGGTTCAACCGACCCGACGTCGACCTCGCCGAGCGACTGCGCCTGCAGGCCGCCGCGCGACCGGATCCGAAAGTCCAGGCCGCGACCAAGGCCTATCTCGAATTCATGGCGCTTGGCGGTCGGATCAAGTTCGAGGAACTGACACCCGAACTCATCCGAGGATATCTGCAGCGACGGCGTCCGGTGCTCACGGGCCTGAGCGCGACCTATCTCTACGGGTCGGCCCGTGAAACCGGCGCGACCCGGTTGGTGGAGGACGATATCGCCGGCACGCCGACCGGCCATTTCGTGGTGATCTACGGGTACGACCCCGACAAGGGTGAGATCCAGGTGGCGGATCCGCTTGGTGACAATCCACGCTACGGCGCGCACCACTACGCGGTAAACGTGCATCGGCTGCTCAGTGCCATCCTGCTCGGCATCGTGAGCTTCGACGCCAACCTGCTGGTGCTGGAACCGACGGGCTCCGCGCCGACGCCCGCCGGCTGATGCGGTCGCTCGTCGTCGTCGAAAACGAAGCGCGCTGGCCGTTCGACCTCCCGGGGGTCACGGTCGTGGCAGCACGCGACTACCTGGTCGATCCGCAATATGCCGCGCTCAGACGCGGCACGGTCTATAACGTGTGCCGCTATTATGGCTACCAGCGCGTGGGGTACTACGTGTCGTTGTTGGCCACCGCGCGCGGCCATCGTCCGCTCCCGTCGGTCGAGACCATCCAGGCGATGCGGTCCGCCGCGGTCATCCGGACGGTGTCGGCGGAACTGGATCAGCTGATCCAACGCACGCTTGCGCCGCTCAAACTGCCCGCGCTCGAACTCTCGGTCTACTTCGGCCGCAATCCCGCCAAGCGGTACGACCGGCTCAGCCAGTCCCTGTTCAACCAGTTCCCGGCCCCGTTTCTCCGCGCGACGTTCGTGCGAGACGAGCGCTGGAAGCTCCAGGGTGTGCGGCTGATCGCGACTGCGGAGATCCCGGAGGTGCACCGGGAGTTCGTACTGTCCCGCGCGGAAGGATACTTCGCGCGACCGGCCCGCGCTCCCCGGAGCACCCGCCGATTTCGCTACGATCTCGCGATCCTGTGGGACGCCGCCGAGGATGACGCGCCGTCGAACGAACGAGCCATCACGCGGTTCGTCCGTGCGGCGCGCACCGAGGGACTCGACGCCCAGGTGATCGATGCCGACGACTACAGCCAGCTGGCCGAGTACGACGCCCTGTTCATTCGCCAGACCACCCACGTCCGGCACCACACCTACCGATTCGCGCAACGCGCCACGGCGGACGGGATGGTGGTGATCGACGACCCGGAATCGATCGTGCGGTGCGGCAACAAGGTGTATCTGGCGGAGCTGTTCGCCCGGCACCGTATCCCGGCCCCGCGAACGGTCGTGGTGGATGAAGAGAGCGCGCATCTGGTCCGGGAACGCATCGGGTTTCCCTGCGTACTCAAGAAACCCGACAGTTCGTTCTCCCAGGGTGTCGTCAAAGCCATCAACGACGAGGAACTCGAGCAGCACCTCGAGAATTTCTTCGGTCAGTCGGAACTCATCGTCGCACAGTCGTTCACCCCCTCGGCGTTCGATTGGCGGATCGGCGTGCTCGACGGACACGCCCTGTTTGCCTGCCGCTACCACATGGCGACGGGCCATTGGCAGGTGGTCGCGGGAGGCAAACAACGCCGCTGGGGCGAGGTCGAAACGGTCGCCGTCGCCGATGCCCCCCGCGCCGTCGTGCAACTGGGCGAGCGGGCCGCGCGGCTGTTCGGGGACGGGTTCTATGGGGTCGACTTGAAGGTCGTCGAGGGCAAGGCCCTGGTCATGGAAGTCAACGACAACCCGAACGTCGATGCGGGCTACGAGGACAAGGTGCTCGGGCGCGAGTTGTACGCGGCGGTGATGCGCTGGTTCCGGACCCGGCTCGACGCGCGCGGCACCAATAACGTGTCCCCGTGAGCCACCGCCTCCCGCTGTTCGCCGGCTACGGCGTGGAGCTGGAGTACATGATCGTGGACGCCACGACGCTCGACGTGCGCCCCCGCGCCGATATCCTGCTGCGCAACCCGGATGGCGACGTCGCGTCCGAGATCGACGCGGGCGCGCTCGCGTGGTCCAACGAATTGGCTGCGCACGTCATCGAACTCAAAACCAACGGTCCTGCCGCCCGGCTCGACGGCCTCGCCGCAACGTTCCAGCATCACGTCCGACGCTGCAACCACCTGCTCCACCCGCACGGTCTTCGGCTCATGCCCACGGCGATGCATCCGTGGATGGATCCGCATGCCGAACTCGTGCTGTGGCCCCACGAGTACGGCTCGGTGTACGAGGCGCTACACCGCATCTTCGACTGCACCGGCCACGGCTGGGCCAACCTCCAGAGCGCCCACCTGAACCTGCCGTTCGATTCCGACGATGCATTCCGCCGTCTGCACGCGGCCGTTCGCCTCGTGCTGCCCATCGTGCCGGCCCTGGCGGCGAGTTCGCCGATCATTGACGGCGCACGCCGACCGTCGCTCGACACGCGGCTGGAGGTCTATCGCACGAACGCACGCCGCATCCCGTCGCTCACCGGCCAGGTCATCCCCGAGCGGGTCGATTCGGAAGCGGCGTACGAACGAACGGTCCTGGAACCGATCTACGCCGACATGAGACCGCACGATCCCGCCGGCGTGTTGCGCTACGAGTGGATCAACGCGCGTGGCGCCATCGCGCGGTTCGGCCGCGGCACGATCGAGATCCGCGTCACCGACGTCCAGGAACACCCGGGTGCGGATCTGGCCATCGCGGCGGCGATCGTCGCGGTGCTGCAGGCGCTGGTGCGCGAAGAACCGTCGGCGTTCGACGCGCAGCACGACATCCGGATGGAATCGCTCGTCGAGGTCTTGCATACCACGACCGTCGACGCCGACCACACGGTCCTGCGTGACCGCGCCTACCTCGACCGGCTCGGCTTTCCCGGTGGCGGACCGTGTCAGGCGCACGAACTGTGGCGTCATCTCATCGGCACCCACCTCGCGCGCGACCCGTTCCATGCCGAATGGTCGCCGGCGCTCGACGTCATCCTCGATCGGGGATGCCTCGCGCGGCGCATCGTCGCCCGGTTGGATGGCGGCGTGACGCGGGAATCGATCGCCTCGGTCTACGGTGAGTTGTGCAACGCGCTCGAAGCCGGGGTCCCGTTCCATGGGGCGTGACCGCATGCTGGTCACCTGTGAGCACGCCGGTCATCGCGTGCCGCGAGCGTACGCGCCGCTGTTCCGGACGGCGGAGGCCAAACGCGCACTGGAAAGCCACCGCGGGTACGACATCGGGGCGCGGTCCCTGGCGCGACGTCTGGCCCGGGCATTGGATGCCGATCTGGTCGACACCACCGTCAGCCGCCTTGTGATCGACCTGAACCGGTCGCGACATCACCGGCACCTCTTCTCCGAGTTCACGCGAACACTCGACCGCGACGCACGGGAACGGATCGTCGAACTGTACTACCGGCCGCCTCGGCGACGGATCGAGGCGGCGATCGGCGCGCTCGTCGCGCAGTCGCAGCGGGTGGTTCACATCGGCGTCCACACGTTCACGCCGGTCCTGCACGGCGCACGGCGCCGCGCCGATGCCGCGTTGCTCTACGACCCCGCGCGCCGTGCCGAGCGGTCGTGCAGTCGTGACTTGCGCGCCGCGTTACGTCGGCTCATGCCGGCCCTGCTGATCCGGTTCAACTACCCGTATCGCGGCGCGGCGGACGGGCTCACCACGGCGCTACGCCGCCAATTCCCGCCATCGGCGTACCTCGGCATCGAGTTGGAAGTCAACCAGCGGCATCTGACGCCGAACGCGGCCACGCGTGCGACGGTGATGCGAGCGGTGGTGGAGGGGTTCCGGCGGTGGCACGACGACCGCCGATGACGGTCGCGTGCCCCACCCCCTGTCCCCCTCTCCACGCTGAAACGCGTGGAGAGGGGGGACGTAGTGGAAGTTCCACGACCCTCGGTGACCGTCTGTGTCCCTCTATGTCGGTCCGGGTTCTCACTCCGCCCGCAACGACCCCAGCGGATCGATGCGCGTCGCCCGCCAGGCGGGGATGACGCTGGCGACCATCGCGAGCACGAACACGCCAAGGGCTACCACGCCGTAGGTGATCGGGTCGTTGGGGCTGATGCCGTACAGCAAGCTTCGCAGAATCCGCGTCGCCAGCAGCGCCCCAGCGAGTCCGAGTGCCAGCCCGATCGCCGCGAGCTGCACGCCTTGCAGCAGCACGAGACCAACGACGCTGCGTTGCGTGGCACCGAGCGCCATGCGGATTCCCATCTCGGGGACACGACGCGCCACGAGGTAGCTCAGCACGGCGTGCACACCCAACGCCGCGAGAACAACCGCCAGCGCGGCGAACGTGCCGAGGAGGAACATCGTAAACCGCTCCCGACCCAACCCGCGACCGACGGTCGCCGTGAGCGGCTCGACGCCGTAGACGGCGAGCCCGTCATCGAGGTCGCGTATCGCACGCGGCACGGCCGCGATCAGGGCGGCCGGATCGCCCGCGGTGCGAACGAGCAGTGTCTCCGCGCCGTTCGCGGCCGGAGCCTGCGCCATCGGAACGTAAATCGCGAGCGGCGCCGGCTGCGCGAGTCCCTGAAACTTCTCGTTCGCCACGATGCCGACGATCGTGCGGGCCGAGCCCCAGAACGCGATCTGCTGTCCGATGGCGACGCCGTCCGGAAAAAACCGCGCCGCGGCCGCTTCGTTGATCACCGCCGTGGTCGGATCGAACGTCCCGTCCCGCGCCTGGAGCGGTCGCCCATCGTGTACCGCGAGCGAGACGGTCTCGAAGTAGCCCGGCGAAACCCGCCGTACGGAAATCTCCGGCCAGTCTCGCGCTTCGGCTTCGCGGCCCACGACGACGAACGAATTGGTGAATCCTGCGTCGAGCGGGTGATTACCCGCCAAGGCGGCGGATCGCACGCCCGGTACGCCTTCGAGCCGTCGCAGCACATTGTCGTTGAACCGGTGGATCTCGGCGAAGTTCGGCCACTGCCGGAAATCGACCGGATATCGCGTGCGTGGCAGCACGAATTCGGCCTTGAGCACGCCTTCCGTGTGGAATCCCGCGTCCTGCGACTGCAACCGCCAAAAACTGCGCAGCAGCAGCCCAGCTCCCACGACGAGCACGACCGCGAGCGCGAGCTGCGATATCACCAGCGCGCCGCGCACCCGGCCACGGAACCGGCCCGGCGAAACCGCCCCGCGGGACTCGCCCTTCAGCGCGGACTGAAGATCGAGGCGCGTCGCCTGCACCGTGGGCACGAGTCCAAACCCGATTCCGACGACGAGCGACACCACCAGCGTGACACCCAGGACCCGCAGATCCACGCCCACATCGGTGAGTCGTGGAACGTCCGCCGGCGCCAGGACCAGCAACGCGTGGGTACCCCAGACCGCAAACGCGATCCCGACCGCGGCACCCAACACGGCGAGTACCATCCCTTCGACGAGATACTGCCGCGCGAGCCGGGCGAGATCCGCGCCGAGCGCCGTGCGAACCGCCAGGTCGCGCACCCGCGCCGTCCCGCGCGCGAGCAACAGATTGGCGACGTTGGCGCAGGCCACGAGCAGCACGAGCGCCACCGCGGCGAGAAGCACGTACAGGGCGGGCCGGATGGGGCCGAACACGACATTCGAGAGCGACTCGACGTGCGCGCCGCGCGCGTCGTTCTCGGAATACTGCTGCTCGAGATCGGTTGTGATCCTCGTCATCTCGTCCTGGACCGCCGGCACTTCGAGCCCGGGCGCCATCTTTCCGAGCACAAAGATCGGATGGGTAGATCGGGGCGACGTGACCGAATCGGGCGCCAATGGGATCCAGACGTCGACACGCACCGCTTCACCGCGATCCGCGAACGCGCGTGCGTAGGCGGCGGCATCGAGTACCTGCAGCGTCCCGAAATCGGCATCGGACCGGAGCACGCCGATCACGGTAGCCGGGACGTCGTTCAGGATGATCGTCCGTCCCACGATCGAGGGATCCCGCTCGAACCGGCGCTCCCACAGCTCCTCGCCGATCAGCGCGACCGGCTGGGCTCCCGGCACGTCGTCCTCCCTCGCGAAGGCCCGTCCGATGATCGGTGCGATCCCGACCATCGGCAGGTATTCGTGACTCACCGCGAGCGACGCGAGACGCACCGGCTCCCCTCCGTCCGGCGTGAGAACGGTCTCCGTACCGCTGAAGGCGGCGAGGGCCGCCAACGTGGTGGCCCGGTCGCGGAAGTCGAGGTAGTCCGGCACCGATGCGGGTTCCCGCGTGGTACCGGTGTTGCGGTCGGTCTCCCACACCATGACCAGCCGGTCCATCTCGTCGAACGGGGCCGGTCGGAGCAGCACCCCGTCGATCACCGAGAAGATGGCCGTGTTGGCCCCAATGCCGAGGGCCAGCGTGAGAATGACGACAAGGCCGAAGCCCGGATGCCGTACGAGTTGGCGCCGGGCATAGCGAAGATCGGACACGGGACCTCCAAGGGATTCCGAAGAGCAAAGGTATTCGAAGTGCTACTACAGTAGCACACCTGAGGTTCCCCCGGCAACCCCGAAGAAAGAGCGGTCTCGGACGCGCCTAGCCCATGTGCCAGTTCATTCTTCGCGCAGCGCCGCGACAGGATCGATTCGAGCGGCCCGGCGGGCGGGGCTCAGGTCCTGTCGCCCGTTCCCGACGTCATCGCGTGGCGCCGGCGCCCGGGGCGAGCTTGCGGTCGAAGAAATCCGCCGCGGCTCGGTATGCGGCCATCCAGCTGCGGTGCAGCAGAAACCCGTGGATTTCATCCGGGAAGATGAGCTGCTCCAACGCCACACCGCGTTGCCGGAGCGCGGCGGCGAGGTCGACCGACTCGCTGAACGGTACGTTGCGGTCATCATCCCCGTGAATCAGCAGGACCGGTGAGCGCCACCCGTCGATCGAGGCCATCGGTGACGACTCATACGCACGTCGCGCGATCTCCGCGTTCTGCCGCGGGTCGTACGACGGGACGAAGTTGCGGATCACGACGTTCCAGTCGTGCACGCCGTGGAAGTCCACCCCCGCCGCGAAGAGATCGGACGACCGCGCGAGGCCAAGCGCGGTGAGATATCCGCCGTACGATCCGCCCCAGAGCCCGATGCGCTCGGGATCGACGTCCGGTCGGGACCGCAGGTACAACCCGGCGCCCATCACATCGCGGTACTCGCTCGCGCCACGCGCGCCGTAGTTCAGCGCCTCGCGGAACTCCATCCCGTAGCCGATACCGCTGCGATAGTTGACCGACAGGACGACGTATCCCTTGCTCGCGAGGTACTGGTTCATCGCGTACGCATTGTGGTAATACCCGCGATAGTGAAAGCCGAGCAACATCTGACGCCGCGAGCCGCCGTGAAAGAACAGCAGCGCCGGGCGGCGCTCGCCGCGTCGCGCCCCTCGCGGGAGGAACAGTTGGCCGTGAATACGCATCCCGTCGGCCGAGGAGAAGATCACCTGTTCCGGCTCGACCAGTTGGTCAGACGGGAAGTCGGCCGGGATCGCGCCGGGCGCCAGCGGGTGTCTCGCGCCACCCGCGAGACGCTCCGCGTGGGCCGGCACGCGTCCGGTCGACGCGAGCAACGCCACCGTCCCCGCGCCGTCGACGACCGGCGACCACTCGAGTCCGTTCCCCGGCGTGAGTGCCCGAGGCGTGCCTCCCTGCACCGGAACGCGCCAGAGGTGGCGGCGATCGACGTCGTCCTGATTCGACGAATAGATGATCTCGCGCGCGTCGCGCGTGAGCGCCACGTGTTCGACCTCGAATGCGCCGGGGGTGAGCAATACCGCGGTGCCGCCGCGCGCGGGGACGGCATACAAGTGGATCCAACCGTCCCGTTCCCACGGGAAGACGAGCCGGTCGCCGGCCCAATACAGCGCCGGGCCCGATTCCAGCGACTGGAACGCGCTCCCCATCCCCGGCTCCGCATGCCACACCTCGCGCGCCAGTCCCGTCGCGACATCGACCACGCGGATGGACCACGGCTGCGCCTCCCGCCGTGGGCTGAACGGCAGCGCGCCGGGTTGGTTCGGTATCCGCAGGAACGCGAGCGAGTGCCCGTCAGGTGACCAGGCCGGATCGCGGTCGCGGTCGACCGAGGGATCGAGGTACGCAAGGGACGAGTCGCCGGGCCGGTAGACGCCAATGAACGAGTGGTCGCCGCGGCTGCTCGTGAACGCGAGCATCGATCCGTCGGGCGCCCAGCTCAGCGACGAGACGCCGCCGCGCGGCGACACCACGTGATGCCCGTTCCCCGTCGTGTCGATCCGCACCGTCCAGATGCCGCCGCGGTTCACGTACGCGATCAGCGTCCCGTCGGGCGAGATCGCCGTGCCGTTGCCAACCGCGAGCTTGCGCGGGGCACCGTCGGCCAGCGCAACCAACCATATCGCCCGCTCGGCACCGAGTGGCTCACTGGTCGGATTCGGAATCTCCCCTTGCCGGTTGGGCCCGCCACCCCGGACGTACGCGAGGGCCTTCCCGTCGGGTGTCCATTGCAGGTCGCTGATCTCCTGCCCGTCGTCTCCGGCGTTCGTCGTCAGCGCATGTCCCACGTACTGGGGGCCGACGGCGACCCAGATGTTCCGCACCCCGCGGTCGTCCTGCACCCACGCGAATCCGGTCGGGCCGGCGGTCAGCCCGGACGGGAATGGCGCCGACATGATCCGGTCGAGTGAAAACGCCCGCTGGGCGTTGGCGGGCCCGGCCAGAGCCACGACGGCGAGAAGCGGGCACAGGACGCGAGCGCGAATCGTCATGGAAGCCTCCGGAAGACGGACTGATCGGGCCAAGCTACGACGTGGGACCGGCGCCGGCGAGTCGGCGCAAGGAGCCCTCATGTTGTCCTCATTTCCCCTTAACAGCGACGGCGGACATTGCACTCTTAATGGAATCGCATCGAGGAACAGAGCGCGCCTGGGCGGCCGAAGCGCCTGGTTCGAACCCCACCCTGAGTACACAGGAGCGAGATATCATGAACCGCACTTCTCCCTTCTCCAGCGCTGCGCTCCTGTTCGCGGCATTGGCGGCGGTCACACCGGCACCCGCCGCCGCGCAGACCGGTTTCGTCAAGGAATTCGGCACGATGTGGACCTTTGACGCACCGCCGCTCGATTACTGGGCAGCCACCTACGGGTTCCGTCCCGATGCCGCCTGGCTCGACCACGTGCGTCTCGCCTCCGTGCGACTGCCCGGTTGTTCGTCATCGTTCGTCTCGGCGGACGGGCTCTTGATGACCAACCATCATTGCGCCCGTTCCTGCATCTCGGCCGCGTCGCCCGCCGACACGAACTATCAGGAGACCGGATTCGTCGCTCGGAGCCGCGCCGACGAGAAACCGTGTCCCGGGTTGTATGTCGACCAGCTCCAATCCATGGAAGACGTGACCACACGCGTGCGTGCCGCGTCCACCGCGCGTACGGACGTCCGCCGCGTGGCACAACGCGACTCCGTCATCGAGGTCATCCAGACCGAGTGCCGCGACGCGACCGGCCTCACGTGTCAGATCGTGAGCCTCTACGCGGGTGGCATGCACTCGCTCTACCGCTACCGCCGGTTCAGTGACCTCCGGCTCGTGATGGCGCCGGAGGAACAGGCCGCCTTCTTCGGCGGCGACCCCGACAACTTCACGTACCCGCGTTACGACCTGGACCTCAGTATCCTCAGGGCCTACGAGAACGGGCAGCCGTACCACCCCGAACACTTCTTCACGTGGAGCGACCACGGCGCCGGCGAGGGCGAGGTGGTGTTCGTGACGGGGAACCCGGGTTCCACCGGCCGACTGCTGACGCTCGCGCAGATGGAGTATTTGCGCGATGTGAGCTATCCCGCACGGCTCGCGCAAATCCGCCGCGATCTCGCATCCGCGCGGACGATTGCGGAGCGGTCCGAGGCCGACCAGCGCGCGCAACAGAACCGTATTTTCGGACTCGAGAACACCTTCAAGGCCATCTCCGGATATCTCGCGGGTCTCCGGGACGAGTCGATCATGGCACGGAAGGCGGCCTTCGAGCGCGACTTCCGGAGTCGTATCGCGGCGGACCCGGACCTGCGGACGCGGTTTGGCGGCGCCTGGGACGCCATCGCGCGCGCCCAAGCCGATCTCGCGTCGCGGGCCACGCAGTCGCGCTGGTATGGATTCGGTGGATCGCAACTCATGACCTACGCAGGCGCGCTCATCCGACTGCCGGAACAAGCGGCGCTACCCGACTCGCTGCGGCTGTCGGACTACGCCGGGAACGGCATCGAGCGCTACCGCGCCTTCGTGACGCGCGACGTGCCGGTCGATCGCGACCTGGAGCGCCTGTCGCTCACGTCGCAGCTCGCGACGGCCCAGACCGAACTACCGGCGGACGATCCCTACCTTCGCGCGGTGCTGCGGGACCGCTCACCCGAGGACGCCGCGCGCGCGCTGATCGACGGGACACGCCTGGATGACGGCGCCTATCGGCGCCAACTGCTCGACGGCGGCCCGGGCGCGCTGGCCGACTGCGGCGATCCGCTGGTCGAGGCCGCCCTGGCCATCGCCCCGCTGAGCCGGCGTATCGCCGAGCGCGAGGCGCCGCTTCAGGCCACCATCGATGCCAACGCCGCGCTGGTGGGTCAGGCGATTTTCCACGCGTACGGCACGAGCCTGCCGCCCGACGCGACGTTCACGCTCCGCATCTCGGACGGTGTCGTCAAGGGATTCCCGATGAACGGCACGATCGCGCCGTACAAGACCACGATGTACGGACTGTTCGCGCGGTCGGCCGATTTCGACAACCAGCCCCCGTTCAACTTGGCGCCGCGCTGGGCGGCCCGGCGCGACCGGCTGGATCTCACGACCCCCATCGACTTTGTCGCCACCAACGACATCATCGGCGGCAACTCCGGGAGTCCCGTGATCAACCGGGACGCGCAGATCGTGGGCCTCATCTTCGATGGTAACATCGAGATGCTGCCCAATCGGTTCATCTTCAGCGACGACGTGTCGCGCTCCGTCAGCGTGCACTCGGCCGGGATCATCGAGGCGTTGCGCAAGGTGTACGACGCGGGCTGGATCGCCGACGAGCTGCAGGGAGCAAACCGGCCGTAGCCCTACCGCGCCACTTCCTCACCCCCTGTCCCTCTCTCCACCCTGCACGGGTGGAGGGGGGGGGACGTAGGCCGCCGCTGACCGTCTCCGACCGTCCTTGCCCGTCCTTGCCCTGGTTGACATACCCCGCCCCCCGCACCGTACGTAGGTCGATCGCACTCCGTCTTCACCACAGGGTCAAGGCTCATGAAGTTCTTCGACACGCTCATTCTCGACAACACACTCCAGCAATGGACCAGTGCCGTCGCCGTGGCGATCGCGGCGCTCATCGTGCTGCGATTCGTCGTCCGGATTGCGGCGCAGCGTGTCCGCGCGGTATCGGAACGCACCAATACCATCCTCGACGACCTCGTCGCGGAACTGCTCGAGCATACCAGACTGGCCCTGCTGACGCCGATCGCCCTGCTCGCCGGAGCCCAGGCTCTCACGTTGTCAGGCGGGATTGACCGGATCGTCACCCGGCTCGCGGTGGTCGCACTGGTCATCCAAGGCGGCTTGTGGGCGGTCGCGGGCCTGACCGGCTGGCTGCGCCGTTACCGCGCCGCGCGCCTGCAAGACGATCCTGCTGCCGTCACGACGGTCGGCGCGATGGGATTCGTGGGCAAGCTGCTGATCTGGTCGGTCGTCCTGCTGCTGACCCTCGACAACCTCGGCGTGGACGTCACGGCCCTCGTCACCGGAATGGGGATCGGTGGGATCGCCGTGGCGTTGGCCGTGCAAAATGTCCTCGGCGACCTCTTCGCCTCGCTCTCGATCGTGCTCGACAAGCCGTTCGTGATCGGCGATTTCCTGTCGATCGGCGAGCACATGGGCAGCGTGGAACACATCGGCCTCAAAACGACGCGGCTGCGGAGTCTCTCCGGCGAACAGCTCATCTTCTCCAATAGCGACCTCCTGGGATCGCGCATTCGTAACTTCGGCCGGATGTTCGAGCGACGCGTCATGTTCACGATCGGCGTGACGTATCGGACCCCACGGGCGCAGCTCACCCAGATTCAGGCGATGCTGCGCCATGCGGTCGAGGCCCAGGAGCACACGCGGTTCGACCGGTCGCATTTCAAGACCTTCGGCCCGTCGTCGTTGGATTTCGAGACGGTGTACTACGTCACGTCGCCGGAGTACCTCCTGCATATGGACGTGCAGCAGGCCATCAACCTGGAGATTCACGAACGGTTCGAGGCCGAAGGAATCGAGTTTGCCTACCCCACCCAGACGATCTACGTGGAGAAGGTGAGCACGGGGTCGTAGCCCCGCGCGGGAGGCCCAGGCGGTCACGGCTCGCACCACGTTCCCCCTCTCCGCGCGTTCAGCGCGGAGAGGGGGACAGGGGGTGAGGCACGCGCGCTGACGCAGCGGGGGTGACTACATGCGCACTGACGCGGCGGGGGTGGACTACCTGCGCACTGACACGGCGGGGTGACACCTGCGCACTGACGCGGCGGGGTGACACCTGCGCACTGACGCGGCGGGGTGACACGCGCGCGCCGACGCGGCCGGGGGTGACACATGCGCACTGACGCGGCATCTGTGACACCTGCGCGCTGACGCGGCGGGGTGACATAGCCTCGCTCTCGATCGTGCTCGACAAGCCGTTCGTGATCGGCGATTTTCTGTCGCCACGTTCCCCCTCTCCGCGCGTTCAGCGCGGAGAGGGGGACAGGGGGTGAGGCACGCGCAGCGGCGGGGGTGACACCTGCGCACTATCGCGGCGGGTGACACACGCGCGCTGACGCGGCGGGGTGACACCTGCCAGACCCGCGATCCTCAAGCCTTGTGCACCGCCACGTGCACAATCCCGTCCCCCCGATGCACCAACGGAAACCGCGTCACCCCCAGCACGAATCCGCTTGCCGGCGCCTTCACCGCCACCGCCTCGCCGAACGGATCGCCGATCGTCCCGAGCTGCTGACCGCGCCGCACCTGATCGCCCGGTTCCACTTCCAGGCGCAGGATGCCACTCCGCGTTGCGCGCACCCAGCGCGTCTTCTCGATCAGGACGGGCGCGGTCGCCGGCGGCAGGACCGGCTGCCGTAACATCTTCAGCATCACCAGAACCCGCAGGATGCCATCGACCCCTGTGGCGATCGCGTCCTTGTCGAAGCGAGCGGCCTCGCCGGCCTCGTACACCAGACACGGAATGTCCGCCGCCGCCGCCGCCTGGCGCAACGATCCGTCGATCAGCTTGCTATTGACCAACAGGGGAGCGCCAAACGCCTCGGCCATCCGCCGCACACCGAGGTCACCCAAATTGCCACGCACATGCGGCCAGTTGGTGCGGTGGTCGCTGCCGGTGTGGAGATCGATACCGTGCGTGCAATGGGAAACGATCTCGGTCATGAACAGGTGCGCGAGCCGCGACGCGAGCGATCCGGTCGCTGAACCCGGGAAGCTGCGATTGAGGTCCCGCCGATCCGGCAGGTAGCGCGACTCCGCCACGAACCCGAAGACGTTGACGACCGGCGTGGCGAGCACGGTACCGCGTAACGCGTGCGGCTCCACCTGAGCCAGCACGTCGCGGATGATCTCGACGCCGTTGATCTCGTCGCCGTGCAGCGCGGCACTCAGCCAGACGATCGGCCCCGGTTTGGTTCCGCGCACCGCCAGTACCGGCAGCGACAGGTGCGTCCCGGTATGCAGCCGCGCGACCGGAATCTCCGCCCGCGTGACCTGCCCTCGGCGGATCGCGGTCCCACCGATGCGCGGTACGAGCTTCGCCATCAGCCCTTCACACGGTTTTTCGTCCTGCCCGGCTTGGCGTTCTTCTCAATGAACTCGATGATGGCGCCCGCGACGTCCACTTTGGACGCCCGTTCGATGCCCTCGAGCCCGGGAGAAGAATTCACCTCCATCACCACCGGACCGTGGTTGGAACGCAGCATGTCCACACCCGCCACGTTGAGCCCCATCGCCTTGGCCGACCGCACCGCCGTGCTGCGTTCCTCCGGGGTGAGTTTGATCGGTTCGGCCGAACCACCTCGATGCAGGTTGGACCGGAATTCGCCTTCCGCCGCCTGACGGCGCATCGCCGCGACCACCCTGCTCCCCACCACGAACGCCCGGATGTCCGCACCCTTGGCCTCACGGATGAACTCTTGCACCAGAATGTTGGCGTCGAGCCCGCGGAACGCCTCGATCACCGACTCGGCCGCCTTGCGGGTCTCGGCCAGCACCACGCCGATCCCCTGTGTCCCCTCGAGCAGCTTGATCACCAGCGGCGCACCGTTGGCGATGTCGATGACACCCTGCACGTCCTTGGTGGAATGGGCAAACCCGGTCACCGGCAACCCGATACCTTCCCGGGCCAGCAGTTGTAACGAGCGCAGCTTGTCCCGCGAGCGCGAGATGCCCTGCGACTCGTTGACCGAGAACACGCCTTGCATCTCGAACTGCCGCACGACCGCCGTGCCGTAGAACGTGTAGGACGCCGCGATACGCGGAATGATCGCGTTGAAACCGCTGAGGGGTTGTCCCCGGAAGATCACTTCGGGACGATGAGAGGTGATGTTCATGTAGCAGCGCAGGTAACTCACGACGTGCATCTCGTGGCCGCGCTGCTTGCCGGCCTCCACCAACCGACTGGTCGAATACAACGACGCCTTGCCCGACAACACCCCGATTTTCATTCTTCCTCGGCTTTCTCTTCGTCGTAGTCGATCGGCGCACGGCGAGCGGGATGGTCGCCCAGATACGACCTGGTGGGATCGACGAGCGCGCGGCCGCTGAGCGCCTCCCGCCCGATCAACATGCGAAACCGCATGCGGTCGCGCCGCGCCAACGTCAGGTCGATCGGCCAGGCGCGGCCGTTGATTTCCAGGTTGGTGCGAACCACGATACGCAGGTCCTCTTCCCCCAGCGACGACCGTACCAGACGTTGCTCGATCACCGGCAACTCGACCTCCACCACGTAGTCCGGCTTCTTCGGATTGGGATCGACCGCGAATCGGACCTGTTCGCGCTTACCGCGCGTGAACGTCTCGTAGCTGACCACGTGCAGCGCCGACGACCGGGCGCCGGTATCGAGTTTCGCCTTGATGGAGGGTATCCGAAGGCCGGGCAGACGGACCCATTCCCGCCACCCCAAGACCAGCAAGTCTCCGTGACGCTCGTTCACGGGCGGTCACACCGCCCGCCGTGCGCGCCAGTGGGCGGGGGCTGGTTGGCATACATCGCGATCTCCTCGGGCTTGTCTCGCGCGCGGCTGGACGCCCGTCGCAGCCGTCAGACCCGGTGGAATCCTTCGTGCCCGGACGCCTAAGGTACATGACGAACCCGACCACGTCACGGCTCGGCGTCGCGCCCACGGTCAGCGCCTCAGGAAAACGACCTGGAACCCGCGACCCGCCGGCGCTCACCGCCAGCGTGCGCGACGCCGTGGAGGCGGTTGACCCTGACCTGCCGTTGTTCGAGATCGCCGACCTGCACGATGCGATCTATGCGGACAAGCGGGTACTGGACGCCTTTGGCACCTTGTTCCTGCTCTTCGGCGTCGGCGCCCTGTTCCTCACCATGGTGGTTTGTACGGCGTCGTCTCGTTTGCCGTGAACCAGCGGTCACGCGAGATCGGCGTACGTGTGGCACTCGGTGCCGCACCGCGCGACATTGTCGCGCTCGTGCTGCGGCAGGGGGTGCCGTTGGTGGCGATCGGGACGGCAGCCGGACTGTTTCATCGCGTTCGGCCTCTCGCACGCGCTGGCGGCCGCGATCGAGTTCCTCGAACCCGCGGGCGCCCTCACCTAACGTGGCGATCGCCGCGGCGCTCGGCGCGACCGCGCTGGTGGGCCTGCTGCGACCGGTGCGAACGGCGCTGGGTCTCCAACCAGTGCGGGTGATGCGGTTGGAGTAGCGCGGGCATCGGCCGCGGACGGGCCGGGTGCCGAGGCTCGTCGGGGGGAGGCCGCACACCAACCGGTACAATCGGGTAGACTTCGTGCATCTCGTTCAGACAGGACCAGACTGCAGAACTCGGTCTCGTACAAAGGTTTCACCATTACACCCCGTACCTTCCAGATTCGGGGCTCGGGGCGGTGGACGCTGGACCTGCTGATCGGCCGGCGAAAGAGCCTGCGTTCCTATTCGGCACCCAGGACGTTTCGCACCGAAGCCGACGCGATATCGGGATGCCATGAATTCGGCCGGCAGATCATCGACGGCGAAGTACAGGACTGCTCCGTCCGGGAAATGCTGTAGCGCGGGTTCCGATGCCGGAAGAAAAAGGGCCGCACCGATCCTCGATGCGACCCCGCCCCACGCGCGGCGTTGCGACGCGGTCCGTCTAGCCGATCTTGGTAACGTTCTCCGCGGCCGGGCCCTTCTGGCCCTGCACCATGTCGAACTCCACGGCCTCACCGTCGGCGAGCGACTTGAAACCCTGCGCCTGGATCGCCGAGTGGTGGACGAAACAGTCCTTCTCGCCGCTGTCGGGCGTGATGAACCCAAAGCCCTTCTGATCGTTGAACCACTTCACCTTGCCCTTGATGCGTGACATACCTGACTCCTCTGTGTCGATGCGCGTCGGAGTCCGGAGTGCCCGCACTGACCGATCGTCCATCGTGTGACCCGCGGATGTGTCCCCGCGGTGGGATGCCGCAATCCGCGGCGTGCTTCCAAACAAAAAGGGAACCGCGTCCGTTGCTGGTTCCCCTGCAATGTCCGTTGTATGTCTGCGGCGCTTCGATGAGCGCCTCGTGCGTGCCCTGCAAGATAACCGAGTCGGCGCGAAAAAGGAAACGGTGCGTTTGACTTGGCGGTGCCGACGGGCTAAGCTTCACATGCGGGCGACGCAGCCCGTCGCCCGGTGGAAACCAATCTTGGAAGCGGGAAAGCGCCGCAGCGCTGTTCCCGTTTCTTGTTTTTCGGACACGAGCACGACGCACGATCAGGAGCACCACCGCCATGCACGCCACAGATCGCTTCTCCGATCGCGGACGGGACATCACCCCGCGGGCCGTCCGATGAGCCGTCCGGTCGTCGAGCAACGGCGGGTACGGCACCGTGGCCGGGAATTTCACTTCGTGTCGTACGACGGCGTTCCGGCCAACGTGAAACGTGAGCAGGCGGCGACCGAGCCGGCGTGGTGGCTGATGAGTGCCGGCACGCGCTGGGAGGTCATGCCGTTCCACCCCGGCCGAGAGGGTGGGGAACTCGACCGCGCGTTCGCCCAGTGGCTCGATGCTCACGTGTTCCGGACGCTCGACGCAAGCTGACTGGACGCACGCGAGCGACGTCGCCACATACCTGTTCAACCCGGGAGGAATATGAGCGACCAGATCGAGTACAACGGGTTCACCATCAAGTCCACGACCCGGCAGATGGACCCATCGAGCGACTGGACCGTCCAGGTGCGCATCACCCCCGCGGACAGTGACGCCGACGTGCGGCGTTGCCGCTCGCCAAACACGTACCCCAGCAAGGCGGAAGCGGTGACGCGTAGCCTGGCGTTCGGCCGTCGGGTCATTGACGGGACGGCGCGTCCGAAGGTCGACCCCGCGAAGTAGCCGCGCCATTCACGAAGGAGTCGCTCCCCGCCCGGCACCTGGGATAGCCGGCGGGCCGGCGTGTATCATTAGGGAGCACTCACCGAGCGAGTCCTCCCATGCGACCGACTCCACTGTTCGTCGCCGTGATGGCGCTGGCGTTCATCCCTCAAGACCGCGTACTCGATTCCGGCGTGCTGCGCTTCTATCAGGGCGGCACCGAGGTCGGACGAGAGACGTTCCGCCGCACCACGAGACGGCTCACCACGGAGACCGTGGTACCGAAACTCGATACTCGACTCAGATACCAGATCGATTTCACCTCCGACGGCGGGTTCGCGGCCATGGAAGCGATCGCCTACTCGCTGTCCGGCGACTCGCTCATCCGTCGATACACCGCGAGGGCGGACGCTGATTCGCTCCGCCTGATGCAGGCCGAGGCAGCCGGATCGGAACGGACCTGGAGCGCGGCGGGCCGGCCCGACGCGGCCATCGGCACCCAGTCCATGGCGGGGGTCGCCGACCTCATCGCACGCGCCAATCGGCGGGATACGACCTTTTCGGTCTGGTCGCCGGAGCAAAACGCCACAACGGACATGTCGGTCACCTTCTCGGCGGATACCGCGCGCGTGCGGGCCGGACCGATGCTTGTCCTGGCCCCCGTCGACGCCGCGGGACGCGCCATCTCGCTCTCGATTCCGGCGGGCGGTGTGTCCGCGGTGCGCGCGGGCGCGGAGACCTTGGAACCACTGGCCGGCATCACGCGCCCCGCACCGGATTACTCCGCGGCGCCGGACGACCCCTACATCGCCGAAGAGGTGCGCGTTCCGGTCACCCCGGCGACCAGTGATCCGTTCGAGTTGGCGGGAACGCTCTCGTTGCCTATCCAGGGGGAACCGCCCTATCCGGCGGTGGTGATGATCACCGGGTCAGGCAGCCAGGATCGCGATGAATCGTTGTGGCCGCTCGTGCCGGCATACCGGCCGTTCCGTCAGATCGCGGCGCGGCTCGCCGCCGCGGGTATCGCGGTGCTGCGCCTGGATGACCGCGCCACCGGAGCATCCGGCGGGAATGCCGCGAGCGCGACGACGCCCATGCTGGCGGATGACGTGCGGGCCGAACTCGCGTGGTTGCGAACCCGGCCTGAGATCGACGGCGATCGTCTGGCGCTCGTCGGTCACAGCGAGGGAGGCGTGATCGCGCCGATGGTGGCGGCGGACGATCCCCGGCTGGCGGCGATCGTCATCATGGCCGGCACGTCCAAGCCCGGCAGCGACGTACTCCGCGATCAGGTGCTGTGGCCGCTGTCGAAGGCCGAGGGTCTAACCGAAGGCGAGCGCGAGCAGGTGCGGACGGCGAGCCTGGAAGCGATGGCAGCGAGCATGCCGGATCTCAATCCCTGGATGCGCTGGTTCTGGGACTACGACCCCCTGCCCACCGCCCGCCGGGTCACGCAACCAGCGCTCATCCTCCAAGGTGCGTGGGACCGCCAGGTTTCGGCCGGCCAGGCCGACACGCTGGCCGCCGCGATGCGGGACGCGGGGAACCACGACGTGGAGCTGCACGTTTTCCCGCGGCTCAACCACCTCTTTCTCGTGTCACTGCAGGATGGATCCGCTTCCGAATACGCGGCCATCGAACGCGTCGTGATCCCGGACGAGGTGATGGACATCCTGGCGAACTGGCTCACGCGGCGGCTGCGGCCTGAGGGCGAGATGTGACGCGAACCGACGGTCACGGCTCGCGAAACAGCCGCTCGAGATAACGGATTCGGGCGCTCGTAAGCTCGAGCCAACAATGCAGAAACAGAATCGGCTGGAGTGATCCGCCTTCGAACTGGGACGCATCCGCCCGACATTGCGCCGTGCGAAACGCAAGCCACGTAGTCTGCGCGGTGTCGAGTTGCGCCGGGTCTTTCGCCCGGCTCCGCGCCCCCGCGAGGGCCGCGGCCAGCTCCACTCCTTTCCGTTCGCGCGCCACGTTGAGGCAACGTCGGGCGCCCGCCGCGGTTTCCTCGTGCGCGCATGCCGGCGCAACGGCCGCCGTGTCTTGCGCCCGTGCCGCGGGGGCCCAGAGCGCAATCGCGATGAGCGAGACCGGGTGTCTCATGTCCAACACCGTGGAGGAGGAACGCCCGAATATGGCCGCGGCACGCCGCGCGCGCTATCGTCCGAACGTTTCGCGCCTCGACCGCGTCGTGACGCTCTCTAGCCAGCATCGCGGCCCGATCGTACTCTTGTGGCGACCGTCCGCACGATCCGATCACGATCACTCGGTTGCACTTCGATTCTGGAGGATCCATGAGGCTGTCGTTCGCGCTCGCCGTGTTCCCGTTGTTGGCCGCTCCAGTGGTGCTGTCATCCCAGGAGGCCGCCGCCCCCCCCTCCCCCTCCCCCACCCCCACGCGCAGCGCCGAGCCAACGCCGGCGCGGTGGGAGAGCAAGCACTCCATTACCGTGGGACGGCAGACCGTCGCGTACGACGCGGTGGTGGGCAGCATCATCCTGCGCGACACGGACGAAACGGCCGCCGGCGAGCTCTACTACACCGCGTATTTCCGCACGAACGGCGGCGCACCCGCGGACCGTCCCATCCTCTTCGCCTACAACGGCGGCCCGGGTTCGGCGTCGTTCTGGCTGCACATGGGCATCATGGGTCCGCGGCGGGTCGTGACACCGAACGTCGGGCAACAGGCGCCCCCTCCCTATCCCATGGCCGACAACGCCTACACGTTACTCGACAAAGCCGACGTCGTCATGATCGATCCGATCGGGACAGGATTCAGCCGGCCGCTCGGGGAGGCGGAAGGCAAGGACTTCTGGGGACTCGACGAAGACGCGGCGTCCCTCACGCAGTTCATGCGCCGGTTCCTCAGCCAGTACCATCGCTGGAATTCGCCACGCCTCATTCTCGGTGAGAGCTACGGGACCACGCGGTCGGCGGTATTGGCCCGACATCTCCAGCGTGCAAACATCGATCTCAACGGCATCGTGCTGGTGTCGTCCGTGCTCGACTTCAACACGATCCTCTTTCCCGAGGGCGCGATCCTGCCCTACATCGTGAACCTCCCGTCGTTCGCCGTGACCTCGGCCTACCTCGACGCCCTGCCCGGCGGCGAGCCGGCCGATCTCGAAGCGTTCAAACATGAGGTCGAGCATTGGGCGACCACGGACTACGCGGCGGCGTTGCTGGCCGGCAGTCGGTTGGATCCCGACACGCGTGTGCGCGTCATCGAGCAGATGCATCGCTACACCGGACTGAGCACGGAGTACCTCGACCGGACCAACATGCGTGTCTCGGCACCCGAGTACGAGAAGGAGTTGCTGCGCGACCGTGGACTCGTGGTCGGGCGGCTCGACGCCCGCTTTACGGGCCCGACCGGGGATTTGCTCGATACCCGCCCCTCGCACGATCCGCAATCCACCGCGATCAGCTCGGCGTACACCTCGGCGTTCAACACCTACCTGCGCGAGGAACTCGGGTACGACGGCGGTCGTGAGTACGTGCCCAGCGGTCGCGCGGGTCCGTGGAACTGGACGCGCCGCGGCAACAACATCGGCTTCGGCCTGCCGGGCATCCCGAACGTCGCGCCCGATCTCGCCGCCGCGCTGACGCGCAATCCACGGTTGGAAGTGCTGCTGATCAACGGGATCTACGACCTCGCGACGCCCTATTTCGCCGCGGTGTGGACGATGGACAACATGGGGCTCCCAGCGGATCTGCGAGACAATATTCAGCGGGCCGATTTCGCCGCCGGGCACATGATGTACGTCGAGGAATCGCTGCTGGCGCAGTGGAAAGCGACGTTGGATGCCTTCATCGATCGGACCACGCGAAACGCGGCACTCGTCCCGTAACACGATGCGTCGGTACGCGTTGCTCTCGCCCCACGGGGGATCGCGTCGCTACGGCTCGACCCGCATGGGGATGGTCACGCGCCACAGAACCCGCGCCCGCGCCCGCACCCGAACTTCGTTCCGGTCAGGCCGAGGGTGTAGTGTGCCAACACCCGGACTGCCGAGGAAAGGAGCGGACCTGTGCCTGCGCGATCTGCAACAGCGCCCGCCCCGCGCTCGAGCAGTCGTTCGGGCTCGCCTGACCGCCGATCGGGACTACCGTACGGCGTTGAGCACCAGCAGCACGAGCCCGACCGTGGTCACGACGCTGCCACCCCAATAGACGAACATCCAACGAAGCAGATCGGCGCGCTGCTCGGCGAACCCCCGCCCGAGCGCGGCCTCGAGTTGGGCAAAACGCCGCTCCCACTTCGCGTCGAGTTGGGCAAAACGCCGCTCCCACTTCGCGTCGAGCTGGGCGAAGCGCTGTTCCCACTTCGCGCCGGCTTCGGCAAAACGTTGTTCCAACCTCGCATCGGCTTCAGCAAAGCGCTGATCTACCTTCGCATCGAACCGTGCGAAGTTGAGCTCGTTCAGCTGCCGCAGGTCGGCGCGGTAGGTTGCGTCCACGTCGTTGAACCAGGTCACGAGTTCATTGGCGATCTCATCGCCGAACACTTCGTAGAACTTGCGGGACAGTTTGGCCGTGACCGGCACTTGGGACTCCTGGAGAATGCCGGTCTCACGTTAAGGTACGCTCGGCAGCGTCAGGTAGGCAATTCGTCGCGCGACCGAGCGTTTCGTTTTCGTCTCCGCACTACCGGCGTTCCTGCCGCCACAGCCGGCGCACCGCCAGTTGCCGCTCGGACGGTGAGGCCCCTTCATCCAACCGATAGACCGGCACCGGCCGCGTTCCCAGCGTGACCGGAATCGTCTGTGGCCGCCCGAATCGCGTGATGACGAAATCGATCGTCTGTCCCGGCTGCGTCTGGCGCAGCGCCGCACTGAACGCGCCGTAGTTGGTGATGGCGACGTTGCCGATGGAATCGATTCGATCGCCGTAGTCGAGGCCCGCGCGCCATGCCGGGCCACCTTTCCCGACGCCGTTGAGGAACACCCCGTCCTGCGTAGGGCCCGGGAATACGCCGAGGTAACCGGTGCGGTTCCGCTCGCGGGTCGCTGGTTCGTCGACGACCAAATCGTAGCCGGCGAGTCGGAAGAAATCCGCGAAGGGAATCGAATCCGCTCCGAAGACATGCTTGTCGAAGAACTCGCGGAAGGAAGTTCCGGTGATCTCGTCGGCAACCGCCCGGATGGCATCGGCGTCGAATGCCGCACCGTCGTCCCGCGTGCGCGCCCAGATGGTGCGCATGAGGTCGTCAAGGCCTTTTGCGCCGGCGGTCCGGTTCGCGATCTCCAGCTCGAGCAGATTCGCAATGACCTGTCCCCCGAAGTAGTAGTCCGCGCGATAGTTGTTCGTGCTCTCGTCACCGCGGTACAGATGAATCCAGGCATTGAAGCTGGCGTCCGCGGCGCTCTGGTTGTAGTTCCCCGGCGTCGACCGGTACTGCTCCACCAGACCGGCCGGATCGCCCAACTCGTCGCGCAGTCCCGCGCGGTGGAGGATGCGGTCGCTGTAGTACGACGTGAATCCCTCATAGAACCAGAGCGCGTCGGTGTAGTTCTCTTCTTCGTAGTTGTACGGCCTGAACGCCGGCGGCTGAATGCGCTTCACGTTCCAGGCGTGGAAAAACTCGTGCGACGTCACGCCCCGAACACCCTCCCGCGACTGCCCGGTCCGGAAATCGATGGGTCCGAGTCCGATCGTGGTGCCGTTCGCGTGCTCGATCCCACCGCCGCCCGTGAGCGTCATATAGATCAGCGCGTACCGCTGGTACGGCAGGCCACCGAACAGCGCCGAGCAGGCCTCGACGATCCTGGTGAAGTCTTCGCTCAACTGATGCAGGTCGGCGTTGTGCGGGCCGAGGATCCCGATGACGTGCGGCACACCTTCGACGGTGAACGTCGTGTCGCTGAATTCGCCGATCAGCATCGGGGTATCGACCAGCTCGTGATAGGAACGAGCCAAGATCAGAAACGGATCATCGGACGCGGCGACGATGCCGCCGCTGAGCCGCCAACCGTCGGGCAGGTGGAAGCGGGCGGATGAGGCCAGATCGGTGTGCCCGACCACGAACATGAACAGGTTCGGCCCGATGATATGGCCGCCGAGGTCGTTCACGAAGGACCAGCGGATGCCGGGCTCGCGGGCGTACACGTCGTATTCCACGACCAGGCTGCCGGCACCACCCGACGCGATCCGCCAGGTGTTCTTGTCCACCTTGTGCCACGCCAGCGGAGCACCGGACGCGCCGCGGGCGGCAAACCGGGTGACGTGACGTTCGTACTCCCGAATCAGGTAGGATCCCGGCGTCCAGACCGGCATGGATACGTCGAGCGCGGCCCCGCCAGCGTGGGCGATCTCCATGCGCACGTTGAAGATGTGCTCATGTGGCGTATTGACCGTCACTTCGTATCGCACCGTGAGTTGGGCGCCCGCGGGATTCGACAACAGCACGGCGCCGGTCGCGGCCAGGGCAAGGGATCTTCCGAACGTCATCGCGTGTCTCCTCGCATGCACGGGTCGTCTCAGGTCGCGCTCGTGACATATGTACTATAGACCGTTGGGCAAACAAGAGGGTTGCCGCGCGCAGGGGACCGGACCGCGCTGGTCGGCTCATGTCAGGCGGGGTTATGCTTGCTGCTGAGCGTGGAACATCTCTCTGCGAGGACGTCGTCATGTTAGCGTCTCTTCTCGTCGTTGCCGCCCTGCAGGCCACCACACAACAGGTGCAGGATACTTCGCTGTTCCGGGCGCTCGACCTGCCGGCACCCAACGCCTACCGCGCCGCGGACGGCCGCCCGGGACCGGACTACTGGCAGCAGCGCGTCGACTACCGGATCGGCGCAACGCTGGATCCCGCCACCCAGACCATCAGCGGGAGCGAGACGATCCACTACACGAACCGCTCGCCGATGGCACTGCCGTACCTGTGGATCTTCCTCGATCAGAACATCTGCGAGCCGGGGAGCATCACGAATCAGTTGAATCAGCCGCCGCTCGTGTTCGAGGACGTCAGCTTCGATTTTTCCTGTCAGGGATTCGCCGGCGGCGTGACCTTGCAACACCTGCGCAGCGGCGGTGACGATCTCCGGCATACGATCTACGGCACGACGATGCGGGTGGACCTCCCCACCCCGCTCCAGCCGGGTGGCGACGTCTCGCTGGACCTGGGCTGGACGTTTCGCATACCCGAGATGGGCGCGGGACGCATGGGCCGCGACGGGACGCTGTACGAGATCGCCTGGTGGTATCCGCGGATGGTGGTGTACGACGACGTCCGCGGCTGGAACCACGACCCGTTCATCGGCGGGGGCGAGTTCTACCTGGAGTACGGCCGATTCGACGTCACGATCGAGCTGCCAGCGGAATACGTCGTGGCCGCAACAGGGGTGTTGCAAAACCCCGCGGACGTCCTGACCGCGGCCCAACGCGAACGGCTCGCCCGGGCGGTGCGGTCCAGCACGCCGGTCGCCATCATCACGGCGGACGAAGCAGGAACGCCGCAAACCCGCCCCACGCGGGGCGGGACGCGCTCGTGGCACTTCGTGGCCGACAGCGTGCGCGACTTCGCGTTTGCCGCCGCGCCCAACTTCCGCTGGGATGCCGTGGGATGGGATGGCATTCTCATCGAGTCGCTCTACAGGCCGGGAGCAGCGGGTTGGGAGGAGAGCATCCGCATGGCGGAACAATCCATCCGTTACTTCAGTGAGCGGCTGTATCGCTATCCGTACCCGCACGCCACCACCATCGAGGGACCCATCGCCGGAATGGAATACCCGATGCTGACCTTCGTGGCGGGTACCGATCGGGAGAACCTCCACTTCACGCTGATGCACGAGTTCGGCCATGAGTGGTATCCGATGGTGGTCGGCTCCAACGAGCGGCTGTACCCCTGGATGGACGAAGGCTTCAACATGTTCATCGACATCGGTGCCACCGAGGACTACTTCCGCGGGACGCCGCACGGGGATACGTACGCGCAGACCTTGGTCGAGGCGTACCCGCAACACGCCATTCCCGGCCTGGAACAGCCATTGAGTACCCGCCCCGTGGAGTCACGTGACCTCTGGTGGACCGCGTACACCAAGCCCGGGTTGATGCTCCATCTGCTACGTACGGAAGTACTCGGCAAGGAGCGGTTCGATCGGGCGTTCAGCGCGTACACGCGTAGCTGGGCGTTCAAACACCCTACGCCCGCCGATTTCTTCCGCGTCATGCGGAGCGAGACCGGCATGGATCTCGATTGGTTCTGGCGCGGCTGGATCTACACGACCGCGCGGCTGGATCAGGCCGTCGATTCCGTAACCGCCGGCGCGGACGGCCCCGAGATTCACCTCACCAATCGCGGCACCATGGTGATGGCGGCCGAAATCGCCATCACCTTCGGCGACGGCGCGCGTGAGACCGTGCGGCTGCCGGTGGAGATGTGGAACCTCGGCTCGACGTTCGTCTACCGGGTGAAAGACGGGCGCGGCATGCCGGCGGCCGTCGAGCTGGATCCACGGTCGGTCTACCCCGACGTGGAGCGAGCGAACAATCGCTGGCCCCGCGGTTCCTAGCGCGTGCTGTTACATGTAGTATATACATGTATATGATGCTATCTTAGCATTCATGCCGAAACGTGTGCGCGAACCCGTCCAGGTCTACCTCGACCGCCCCGACCGCGACGTTCTGGAAGCGCTCGCGCGGAAGACCGGCCTTTCCCGCGCCGAGTTGCTCCGACGGGGGCTGCGGCAGCTCGCCGACCGCCTGCTCGAAACCAACGCGCCGGGCTGGTCCCTCGACACACTGACCGGCGCGCTCGGCGACGATCCCGACCTCCCGGCAGATCTCTCGGTCCGCCACGACGAATACCTCTACGGCACGGCGGGCCACCGCCGGAAGCGCGCGAAATGAGCGGGCTCGCGTTCGTCGATACGAGCGCGCTGCTCGCCCTCGCGAATCCTCGGGACCAATACCATCGCGTCGCCGGAGAGGCGGCGCGGCAACATCTCGCAGCGGGTGGACGATTCGTCGGATCGACCCTCATCCTCGCGGAGCTCCACGGTCATCTCCTTCACCGCCGGGGCGCCCCGACCGCTCGGCGAGTGCTCGCGGCGCTGTTGAACGATGCGGCTTACGCGTGGGAGGACGTGTCGGCAGAGCTGGTGACGGCCGCGGCGGACGGCTGGCTGGCCCGGTTCGCCGACCAGCGCTTCTCGCTCACCGACTCGGTGAGCTTCGAGCTGATGCGCTCGCGCCGGATCGTGGTGGCGTTCGCCTTCGACGACGACTTCCTGACCGCCGGATTCGCTCGCCTCGTGTGAACCGCCGGATGGCACTCGGGGTTCGAGTGTCTCCCGACGAGGGCTCCGAGCGTTGCCAGAAAAACATATTCATGGTAATATGGCAAACATGAAGACGACGCTCGACCTGCCGGACGAGTTGATGCGTGCCGTGAAGCTCCGCGCTGTCAACGAAAACCGCAAGCTCAAGGACATGATCGCGGCCCTGCTGCGGCACGGACTCGCCCAGGATGTGGGCGCTTCGGCCACTATCCGCGCGCGGGTGCGGCTTCCCTTGGTTCACTGCGCCCACCGGGCGCGTCCGGCCGAGGAGATAACGCCGGACCGCGTGGCTGAGATTCTCGCCGCGGAGGAGGCCCGGGGACCCGCCGCGGAGTGATCGTGCACCTGTGCGACACCAACGTTTGGTTGGCTTTGGCGCTCTCCGCGCACAGACATCACTCGGTCGCGCGCGATTGGTTTCAGAGCGTCGAACGGCCGGGGACAATTCTGTTTTGCCGGGCGACCCAGCAGGCGTTCCTCCGACTGCTCACGAACGCCGCGGTCCTCGCGCCGTACGGCAACCAGCCGCTCAGCAACAGCGAGGCGTGGGCGGCCTATGACGCCTTGCTTGCCGACGATCGCGTCGTGTTCCGCACGGAAGAGCCGACCGGTCTCGAGCCGCGGTGGAAGGAGTTCGCGCTGCTGGACACGGCGTCGCCGAAGCTCTGGATGGACGCATACCTGGCGGCTTTCGCTCGCACCGCCCGTTGCCGGTTGGTGACGAACGACGCGGCGTTCCGGCAGTTCTCCGGACTGGATCTCCTCGTTCTGTCGTAACCCCGACCGGCGGCGTGACGAAGACGGCCCCGCAATCGCTGCGTAAGGCCTCCCACTCTGCATGTGGCCGGCTGGAAGCTCGCGTCCTTCAGGACACGTCTCTCGGCCGAGCCCGGGCTCTCAGCCCGGGACTGCCACCGAACTCGCCAACACCCGGCCGGAGCGGTCGGGTGACTCATTGAGGGACCGGCGCACGCGCCAATGCGTGTTGCTGCTTCCTGAGGACAGAGTGTGCGCAATGCAGCAAGGCAGCAAGGCAGCAAGGCAGCAATATTTCATCGAATGGGGTGAGCGGTGAGGAGTGAGCGGCCCCCTCACTCCGAGTCTGGCCGCGCGAACCGAACGTTCCGGAGCACCGGCGTGCTGAAGTCGAGCGCCGTGACCTGCCCGGTATCATCACGGAGGAAGCGCACGGTGAGCGGACCTCGCTGGAAGGTGTCGGGATCGACGGGCGCGAAAGGAATCGTCTGCGCGCCGTTGAGGCGGATCACCACCGCGTTGTCGCCGGGCGAGGTTTCGAAGACCGCCCCCAGATCGTCGCTCTCGTAGCGGCCGGCGAATTCCTGGAGCTCGGCCGCGCCGGGCGCGTAGGGCCGCGCGCGGCGATACCGCGCCTTCTCCCCCTCCATGGACGTCAGCACCAGCTCGTCCGGCGACAGGAAGTGCAGCTCGAACTCGTCCTCCGACATGAACGACAGCCTACCGCTCGGATTGCGGAAACGATCTTCCGCCACCGTGACGAGAACGGGCCCGCCGGCGACCCGCAGCCTACCGTTCTGCACGATCAGACGCAGTGGCTCGCCGTCCCGCTCGCTGAAAAACAGTCCCGCCTTTCCGGTCAGGTCGACCGCGACCGCACGCGCGGCGGCGGGCGACTCAGCCGCCTCGACCTCCCGGACGACGCCCTCGGGCAGGAACAGGTCGGCGATACGGCGCCCTTCCATGTTCCGATCCACGGCGTCACCGGCGTTGCAGAGCATGGCGATGGAAAGGCCATGGTCCGGCAGGCGGCTCAGCAGGGCCCCGAACGCGCGCGCGCTGCCGGTGTGCCACACCGCTCGCCCGAAAGGCGTGTCTTCCGCGAACAGGCCGCGGGCATAGGTGAGATCCCTGCCGTTGTTCAGCCGGGCCGGCTCCTGGAGCCTGCCGGTCACGAACGCACCGAGACGGCCGCTCGTCAGCGCCTCGTTCCAGAGGAGCAGGTCGCTGACCGTGCTGAGCACGGCGCCGCCGCCACGCTCGACGCCCAACAGCATCGCGGGCTGCCAGACGTCGCCCTCCCGTTCGTAAGCGCGAGCGCCGTGCTCCGCCGCGGTGATATCGGCCGCATACATCGCGTTCTCCATGCCCAGCGGCTCGAACAGGCGCGTTCGCGCAAACTCGGAGAACGACATCCCGCTCACGCGGGCGACGATCTCCTTCACCAGTTCGAAGTTGCTGTTCGAGTACGCCCAGCGCTCGCCCGGCGCGAAATTGAGCCCGTGCTGGCGCAGGATCAGGGTGAGCGCGTCCTCATCACCGCTGTTGAAGTTCATGAGCGCCAGCCAGTCGCGCACCCCGCTGGTGTGCGTCATGAGGTGGTCCAGCGTGACGCGGTGGCCGTTGTCGGGCAACTCCGGGAGGTACTCGCGGATGTCGGCGGAGAGCGAGAGGCGCCCCTCCTCCACGAGTAGCAAGGCCGCCGCGGCGCTGAACTGCTTCTGCACCGAGCCGATGTCGAACACCGTGCGCGGGCCGATCGGCGCGCCGGTCTCCAGGTTGGCCAATCCGTAGGCGCGGTTCACCAACACTTCCCCGTTCTGCGCGACGGCGACCGCGCAGCCCGGCATTCCGGGCGTGACCCAGCTGAAGAGCGTGTCGACCTTGGCAACTGCATCCTGTGCGTGGGCGGGCGCGCCGAGAAGCAGAGCGAGGCCCAGGGATGAAACTGGTCTCAACATTCAGGTCCTCCTTCGCGATACTGTCGGGATTGTTGTAAAGTACTTTGTGTGACAAAGGTAACGGGCAGCCGGTGTGCAGCATGTGATGGCGTCATTGCTATCAGATGTACCGGAACACGGGCGGGAAGACGATGACGACGATGGCCGCCCACGCGGCGTACACCGGCAGGTAGTTCGTCTGCCACCGCTCGAGATCCGCGAATGTGCCGCGCCCGCGCAGAAAGCGGATGGTGAGCACGGCGGACCACGCGAGGTTGGCCAACAGGACCACGTTCATACCCAGGGCGGCCACGCGATTGGGGGTGAAGCCGAACTCGGTGATGCGCGCGGCAATGGCCGAGAGCGCCACCGCGTCGGCCACGAGTGCCGCGAGCACCAGGACGAGCTGCAGCACGTCGAACGGACCGGCCGGCGCGCGCGGGTCGCGGGCCGAGATGGAATAGAGCAGGAGGCCCAGGACGACTACGAGCAGCAGGTCGAACACGATGAGTACCTCGCGCTCGACATCGATGCCGCGGCCGGTCCCCAGCACGATGCTCAGGTACACGAGCAGCACGATCGAGAACAGCGGCGTAAAGAGGCGGGCGAGCACGGGCGCCATGTTCTCGATCACGCTCTGCTTCGCCTCCACCAGCCAGGTGGCGATCAGGACGCCGCCCGTCGCGCCGCACGGCAGGATCCACGACGCGAAGAACGGCTCGACGTCGATCCCGATGGCCTCGAAGATCCCGAACGTGAACCCCATGAGGACGCCGCCGCCCAGAGCGATCAGCACGTAGTAGATGAACAGCTCGCCCGAGAAGCGGATGAAGTCCATGCGGCCGGCCACCTCGCGCCACCGGCCCCCCGCGTACGCCACCCCCACCGCGATCCAGAGCGCGATCGGCGTGTG